>Ga0314774_1001509_pt1 | contig 14658 bp, 17 predicted proteins | sample MetaGCBIA2018_FD_204515 | JGI IMG/M metagenome (GOLD analysis project Ga0314774, IMG submission 204515) | Cryopeg brine microbial communities from Beaufort Sea near Barrow, Alaska, United States - CBIA 2018 | ecosystem: Environmental > Aquatic > Marine > Coastal | place: USA: Alaska | collected... | reverse complement strand
ACCGATCGTCCAACTCCAACACCCTGAAGTTCCATGTGATGTACCCCTTCGTATGCATTACGCACACACAGCCTAGCTATCGTTAAGGGATGAAGCTTGCGCAACGACTGAAGCCAGCGATCGATTGGGCGATGGAGCGACGCCCGGTGAGGGTGTTCTTGCACTATCTCGACAAGCTCGGTCCGCTGCTATCTTTTGGACTTTCCTATCAGGCAATCTTTGCCGTATTCGCCGCAATCTGGGTCGGCTTTGCTGTTGCTGGATTTGTGGTGCAAGGCGATCCAGTGATGCTGGATGCCGTCTACAACTTCATCTCAACCAATGTTCCTGGTCTGATCGGCGACGGAAGCGGAAACGGCGCGATCACGCGCGAAACTCTTGCCGACTCAAAGGTGCTGGGCATCACGGGTGTGATCGCCGCCGGCGGTTTGGCTCTCACCGCGCTGGGCTGGATCGCCTCGGGTCGCAGTGCGATCCGTTCGATATTCGGGCTCGAAAGTTCTGAAACCAACTTTCTGCTGCTGAAATTGAAGGATGCCGGTCTTGCTATCGGGTTCGGACTCGCTGTGATTGCGTCAGCAGCACTCTCAGTGGCGAGCACTGCTGCTCTCAACTGGTTGCTCGACCTGGTCTCCATCAACGAAGATTCGGTGGCCACGCGTACGGCAACCCAAATCGTCGCTCTGGTGATCGTTTTTGCTCTCGACGCAGCAACGCTCGGCGTGTTTTACCGAGTTATCTCAGGAATCAAGATTCCCTTCCGGATGCTCGCCCAGGGCACGATCATTGCCGCACTCGCGCTCGGAGCGCTCAAATTCGGGGGAAGCTTCTTGCTTGAAGGGGCAACCCGCAACCCCCTTCTTGCGTCATTCGCGGTGATCATCGGTCTACTGATCTGGTTCAACCTCATCTGCCAGATCATCCTCATCGGTTCGGCGTGGATCGCGGTCTCGACGGACGACAAAGACTTCGACATCAGTGGCGAGAAGCGCGACGAAGGTGCGCCTCGTGCAGTGAAGTCAACGAAGGCTGCCGATGAGGCGAAGGTTGCCGATGAGGCGAAGGCTGCCGAGAACACCAACGATGCCACCCGCGAGCGCGAGCGCGCCAACGAAAACCGGTTCAAGCGCACTTTCAAAAGAATGATGAAACGCAACAGCAAGAAGTAGGGCTCACCAATCGTTCGATACGGTAACCGCACGGTCAGTGGCGCTCGATAGTCTTGAGGCATGGCAACACGTCTCCGCATCGCATCTGTCAACGTCAATGGTGTCCGCGCCGCCTACCGAAAAGGCATGGGCGACTGGTTGGATGCTCGTGACATCGACATTCTGGCTCTGCAAGAGGTTCGCGCCGCCGATGCAGACATCGAAGGGCTGCTCGGCGATGGCTGGAATATCCTGCACGATGCCGCGACGGCGAAAGGCCGCGCTGGTGTCGCGCTTGCCTCACGCAAGGGATCTGCGGCATCCGCCCCTATCGCTCACCGCGTTGCTCTCGGTGCCGACGATTTCGATAGTGCCGGGCGTTGGCTCGAAGCCGACTTCGACGTTGCGGGCAAGACCGTCACTGTCGTGAGCACCTACGTGCATTCTGGCGTCGTTGACACCCCCAAGCAGGTTGAGAAGTACAAGTTCTTGGAGGCCATGCTTGTGCGCCTGCCCGAACTTGCCGCCCACAGCGACCACGCCCTCATTGTTGGTGACCTCAACGTTGGCCACCGCGAACTCGATATCAAAAACTGGCGCGGCAACCGCAAGAAGGCCGGCTTCTTGCTCGAAGAGCGCGCCTACTTCGACCGCATCTTCGGTGCGGCCGGCGAAACTGTCGAGTGCGTTGACGGCACGACCGGCCCCGGCCTCGGTTGGGTGGATGTCGGCCGCCAGTTCGCCGGCGAGATTGACGGCCCGTACACCTGGTGGTCGCAGCGCGGTCAAGCTTTTGACACCGACACCGGTTGGCGTATCGACTACCACGTCGCCACCCCCGCGCTCGCTGCCACCGTTGCGGATTACCGCATCGACAAGGCTGGCGCCTGGGACGAGCGTTGGAGCGATCACGCCCCCGTCGTTGTTGACTATTCCATCTGAAAGAATTAGCCCATGAGCTCCACACCTCGCCTGTTTTCAGGCATGCAGCCGTCTGCCGATTCGCTTCACGCGGGTAACTACGTTGGCGCGCTGTTGCAGTGGCGCGAGATGCAGCAAAACTATGACGCCGTCTTCTGCGTCGTAGACCTGCACGCGATCACCGTGCCGCAAGACCCCGCACTGCTTCGTCAGCAAACCCGGCGCACCGCCGCCCAGTACATCGCTGGCGGCATCGATCCCGAGAACTCGGTGCTGTTCGTGCAGTCACAGGTGCCCGCCCACGCCCAACTCGCGTGGGTACTCAACACCATCACCGGGTTTGGCGAAGCAGCGCGCATGACCCAGTTCAAAGACAAATCAGCCAAGCAGGGCAACGACTCGACCTCGGTGGGGCTCTTCACCTACCCGGTGCTGCAGGCCGCCGACATCCTGCTCTATGACGCTGCGGTTGTGCCCGTCGGTGAAGACCAGCGCCAACACATCGAACTCACGCGCGACCTCGCGACCCGTTTCAACTCACGCTTCGGCGACACCCTTGTGGTGCCCGAAGTGCAGATCCAGAAAGAGACAGCCAAGGTCTACGATCTGCAAAACCCCGAGTCGAAGATGAGTAAGTCGGCGACGAGCGACTCGGGTGTGCTGTGGTTGCTCGACGAGCCATCCAAGACGGCCAAGAAAATCAAGTCTGCCGTAACGGATGCTGACCGCGAGATTCGCTTCGACGCAGGAGCGAAGCCCGGCGTCTCTAACCTGCTCACTCTGCACTCCGTGTTTAGCGGGACATCCATCGCTGACCTCGAAACCCAGTTTGAAGGCAAAGGCTATGGCGACCTCAAGAAAGAGGTAGCCGAGGTCGTGACTGAAGAGTTCGCCCCTGTGCGCGCCCGCACTCTCGAACTGCTTGACGACCCCGCTGAGCTTGACCGCATGCTCAGCAAAAATGCAGACCGCGCAAGCGAAATGGCTGAAGCCACCCTCGCTCGCGTCTACGACCGGATCGGCTTCTTGCCGCGGAGCAACTAATGCAACAGTTCACCCTCACGAGCGAACGCCTCACGCTCGACGCCCTCACGAGCGCCGATGTTGAGTTGATGTGGGCGTACTGCCAAGACCCCCTCTTTGAACACACGCTCACCATCCCGTGGCCATACGCCAAGTCGGATGCCGAGTTTTTCATCAACGAACTTGTTCCACAGTGGTGGGATGACGACGACGAATACACCTGGGCAATTCGAGAAACCGGAAAGCCACAACTGCTTGGTGTCGTCGGCTTTCGCATCTACAACGACACCATCGGCTACTGGATGGGCGAACCGCACCGCGGCAAAGGGTTCATCAAAGAAGCCGTCGCCGAGGTCGCCCTCTGGGTCTTCTCCACCGGCCGCCCCGAAATGCGCTGGGAAGCAGTCGTCGGCAACGACCCCTCCGCCGCTATCGCCAAAAGCTTGGGCTTTGTCTACACCGGCATCGAGCCCTCCTCGAGCGAATACCGAGACGGCGCGCATCCACTCTCCTGGCAGGCAACCCTCACAGGCCCAGACGAGAACCCCAGCTACGCAGCCGAATCGGCCCAACCATGGCCCGTCTAGCTCCGGCTCGCCTAGCTCCGGCTCGCAAAGCCGCCGTCTGCTCAGCCGCATGAGCATGAGCATTCGCGTCGCCCTCTTCGACCTCGACGACACCCTCTTTGCCCACCGCGCAGCCGTTGATCTTGGCATTCGCGGTCACCGTCGCACGCTCGGGCACGCAATCGCCGAAGCCTCCGACGACATCACCGAAAGTGCACGCTGGACAGCTCTCGAAGAACTGCACTACCACCGCTATTTGAGCGGAGAACTCGACTTCGAAGGCCAGAGGCAAGCCCGAGCCCGCGGCTTCGTCGAGCCCTACGGTGTGACTCTCACCGATGCCGAAGCCAGCAACTGGTTCAATACCTACTTCGAGAACTATCGCGCAGCCTGGCACCTTCACGATGACGCCCTCGCCTGCCTCGACTCGCTCGCTGCACGCACTCCTTCCGCACGCATTGGAATCATTACGAATGGCGAACTCGCCTATCAAGCGGCCAAAATCAGTGCTGTGGGCCTGACGGATCGCGTTGAACACATAATCGCGAGCGGCGACTTCGGCTATGCCAAACCAGACCCGCACATCTTCCACCACGCGTGCGAGCTGTTCGGAGTCGCACCCGCCGAAGCGCTGTACGTCGGGGACCGCTTAGCGACGGATGCGCTCGGAGCCGCGAATGCGGGACTCACCGGGGTGTGGCTCGACCGCGAGCACGGTGCGACCGAAGCGCAACAGGAGGAAGCCCAGGCGGCCGGAGTGCCGATCATCCACTCGCTTAGTGAACTCGCCGACCTGCTCAGCTGACACACCGACGCACACAGCTCTCGTCATATTTCGTGGGAATAGTTTGCACACACGCGCGTTGAGTAGACTAAGCGCAGTACAACGTGCTCCGGGGTCGGTGAAAGTCCGAACCGGCGGTGATAGTCCGCGAACCGCAATGAGATGAAAATCTTTGACCGGTTGACCTGGTGAAATTCCGGGACCGACGGTTATGAGGTCGCAAGATCTCTCAGTCCGGATGAGAGGATGCACGGCTTTAACGATTTGGCATGCCGAATTGTTGGAGCGGTTTTCACGAACCCAATCCCGGAGCCCGTCCCACGAGACGAGAGCCGGATGACCACACCAGAACAGCACGCACAGCTCGAGAAGCTGATGCTTCATGCGCTGTCGCTTGCCAGTCGTGGCCCCATCACCGGGGGAAACCCTCAAGTGGGGTGCGTACTCGTGGATGCCGCTGGAAATATTGTTGCTGAGGGCTGGCATCACGGTGCTGGCACTGCGCACGCCGAAGTGGATGCCCTCACCAAGCTTGGCGGCAACGCTGCGGGACTCACCGCCGTCGTCACCCTCGAACCGTGCAACCATCAGGGTCGCACTGGCCCGTGCGCTGAAGCATTGATCGCCGCCGGTGTAGCTCGCGTTGCCTATGCCGTCTCTGACCCTGGCAAGAACTCGGGCGGAGGCAGCGAGCGACTACGCAACGCTGGTGTCGAGGTAGTTGCGGGCGTCGCCCAGGCTGAGGCCGCAGAGTTTTTGCACAGTTGGCTCACCGCCACTCGCCTGCAGCGCCCGCATGTCACCGTGAAGTGGGCGTCGAGTCTCGATGGTCGCGCTGCGGCTGCTGATGGCACGAGCCAGTGGATTACCGGCACCGCCGCCCGCCAGCACGTGCACGAGCAGCGGGCCCGCGCCGATGCGATCGTCGTGGGCACAGGCACCGTGCTCGCCGATGACCCGAGCCTGACGGCGCGGGGTGACGGCGGCGAGCTGCTCGAGTGGCAACCGCAGCCAGTGGTGCTTGGTCGGCGCGAGATTCCGGCGGAGGCGCAGCTGCGTCACCACCCCAAAGAACTGCGTCAATTTGACGGCAGCGACCTGAACGCCGCACTGACGGCACTGTTCGAGGCGGGCATCCGACGCGTCTTTGTCGAAGGCGGCCCCACGATCGCGAGTGCATTCATTGCTGCCGGTCTCGCGGATGAACTGCTCATCTACTTGGCCCCGAAATTGTTGGGCGGCCCGAAGGTGGCGCTCGGCGAGCTCGGAATATCGACCATGGCTGAGGCGAAAGACCTCAGCATCACCGAACTTCGCCCCCTGGGTAACGATGTGCTGATTGTCGCCCGCCCGGCGACTGCGATAGGAGTCTGACCGTGTTTACCGGAATCATTGAAGAACTCGGCGAGGTTGTTGATCTTGCCGCGACCGACGACGGCGCTCGCCTGACGATTCGGGCGCCAAAGGCGGTGTCGGATGCCGGTCACGGTGACTCGATCAGCGTCAGTGGCGTGTGCCTCACCGTTGTCGATCAGGGCCCGGATTGGTTCACTGCCGACGTCATGGGCGTCACAATCGACATGAGCACCCTTGGCGGAGTAGCGACCGGCGACCGCGTCAATATTGAGCGCGCCATGCAGGTCGGAGATCGCCTCGGCGGCCACATCGTGCAGGGCCACATCGATGGCACGAGCACGGTGCTGAGCGTCACCGATGAGGGCAGTTGGAGCGTTCTTCGCTTCAGCCTCTCCGAAGAACTGGCGCCGCTCGTCGCACGCAAGGGCTCCATCGCCGTCCACGGCGTCTCGCTGACAGTGAGTGCTGTCGGCCGCGACTGGTTTGAGGTGTCACTGATTCCCGAAACTCTGACCGCAACAACTTTGGGAGCGCTCACTGTGGGCGACTCCGTCAACATCGAAACCGACATTCTGGCGCGCCATGTGGCCAGGATGGCCGAGTTCACCGACGCGGATCTGCGTCACGAAAGGACCGAGTCATGAGCCTCGCCACTATCCCTGAAGCCATTGACGCGATCCGCGCCGGCCGACCAGTAATCGTCGCCGATGATGAGGGCCGCGAGAACGAAGGCGATGTCATCATCTCCGCCGAACTCGCCAGCCAAGAGTGGATCGCCTGGATGGTTCGCCACTCCTCCGGCTTCATTTGCGCCCCCATGTCAAACGAAATTGCGGACGCTCTCGCGTTGCCCCCCATGGTCTCCGTAAACGAAGACCCCCGCGGAACCGCCTACACGGTGTCGGTGGATGCCGCCGAACGTCTCAGCACCGGCATCAGTGCCTCTGACCGTGCCCACACTCTTCGCGTGCTGGCCGACCCACTCTCAATCCCGGCAAGCCTGCACCGTCCAGGACACATCCTGCCGCTACGTGCGGTCGATGGTGGTGTTCGTGAGCGCGACGGGCACACCGAGGCATCCGTCGACCTCATGAAACTCGCCGGGCTGCGGCCTGTGGCAGCAATCTCTGAGATCGTTCACGATTCTGGCGAAATGATGCGGCTGCCTGAACTGATTGAGTTTGGCAAGCGCGAGAATGTGCTTGTCATCACGATCTTGGACCTCATGCGTTGGCTCGAAGAGAACCGTTGCGACACCATCCCCGCACCGATTGAGCCGATTCCGGAGATGAGTCGGGTGACATTCGAAGTCGAGACCACGATCCCCACCGCCCACGGCTCGTTCACGGTTCGTGCGTACCGCGACAACTCCACCGGTGCTGATCATGTCGCCTTCATTGCGCCAGGAACCGTGGATCGAATTGGCAATGAGCCCACGCTGGTGCGCGTGCACTCCGAGTGCCTCACCGGCGAAGCATTTGGGTCCCTCAAATGCGAATGCGGCCCCCAACTTGATGCCTCGCTCGACACAGTTCACCGTGATGGTGGTGCTGTGATTTACCTCCGCGGTCACGAAGGCCGTGCTATCGGGCTCATCAACAAGCTGCGGGCGTACCGCCTGCAAGAAGCCGGTCTCGACACCCTCGATGCGAACCTCGCTTTGGGTTTGCCCGCTGACTCCCGCGACTATGGGGCCGCTGTCGGCATCCTCAAAGATCTCGGCATTTCGTCGGTGCGGTTGCTCAGCAACAACCCCGAGAAGAAGCGTCAGCTCGAAGAGCGCGGCGTTGAAGTGACCGAGCTCGTGCCACTCGTGGTTGGCGTGAGCGCCACCAACGAGGGTTACCTCGAAACCAAACGAGACCGCATGGGTCACGCTCTCCCCTCCACCGCCGTGCTCGACGAAGCACGACTAACCTCGAAAGGCCTCTGATGAGTGGCGCAGGATCCCCCGAAATTGTTACCGATGCAACCGGCCTCAAGGTCACGATCATCGCTGGTCAGTGGCATGAGGTCATCACCAACGGTCTACTCGCCGGTGCTCACCGCGCTCTCGCCGCAGCGAATGCCGAGGTGACCGAGGTGCGCGTTCCCGGCAGCTTCGAGTTGCCCGTTGCGAGCAAGGCAGCCCTGGATGCTGGGGCGGATGCCGTTGTTGCTCTCGGCGTCATCATCCGTGGCGGAACACCCCACTTTGAATACGTGTCGGATGCCGCAACCAGCGGCCTCACGCAAGTGTCAATCCTCACCGGCAAGCCCGTGGGCTTCGGCGTGCTCACCCTCGACGACGAACAGCAGGGCCTCGACCGTGCCGGGCTAGAAGGTTCAAAGGAAGACAAGGGCGAAGAGGCTGCCAACGCCGCTATCGCGACCGCGGTGCTGTTGCGGCAGCTTCGCGGGGCCTAACCGCCGCAGGGCACCACGCCGTTCGCGTCCCGGAATCATTGGGTCCTTGGGCGTCAGCTCGAAATTGCAGGAGCCAGGAGTCTGGCCATCGTCTTCGGCTCGCTAATGAACGGCGAGTGGCTCGTGGCAATTTCGACTGTATGGTCGCAGCGACGCGACATTTCCCGTTGGCGCTCAGGGTCAAGGGCGCGGTCTAGTGTGCAGACTACATAGGTCGAACGAGTGGAATGCCACCCAATGTAGCTAGGGACACCGCGACCGTGCCCAGGGGCTTGAGGACGCCGTAACGTCGTCGCCCACGTACTGACTGCTTCCGAACAATCCCCGTAGAGATACTCTCGAGCCTTCGATGTATCAATGCTCGTAGAACTATCGCTATTGGTGATGAGCGCAGCCTTGATCAGCGGCGCCGGACCGCCAAGCGAAGCGCTGCTTTCTCCCTTATCCGGCACGAAAGCAGCTATGAAGACCAGGTGATGAACGCCCCGCAACCCGGTGATGACAGACCCTCCGTAGGAGTGGCCCACGACAATTGGCGCAATCGCACTGGCGTCGACTGCTTCCTGAATAGCGGCCGTGTCGGCAGCCAGCGAGCCCCGGTGCAACTGCGGTGAATTGACTCGGATGCCGCTTTCCCTGAGTTCATGCATGAGGAGCGCCAAGTGTGCCGGCTGGTGCCACATGCCATGCACAAGGATGACATCCCGAACTTGTTCCATCCCGCGAGCGTAGAGGTTAGCGAGCGAAAAAGGCTACATCGCGGGCGCGGTGCTGTTGCGCCAGCCGCCCCTCACGCTTGCTACCCGCTGAAATTGATGAAAGCTTTAGTACTCGACGGCGAGGTAGACCGGGCGTACCTGCCTGATGCTTAATGCTGCCGCATTCATCCAAGGGGAGTCTTTTGATCAAGAGCGCAGCGTGGGGAATCTGTGGAATTGCAACCGGTGCGGTGTTCGTACTGGTCGCCGGCATCTTCACGATTCAAGCGTTGGGGCTTGCGGCGGGCGGGCAATACGACCTTGACAATTCCCTTGCTTTTTTCACTCCTCCACGCGTTCCGATTCTGATGATGTGTGCCCTAGCGGTACTGAGTGCCGCGGTTATCTTTACCCTTACCGTGGCCATGCGAAACCGCTCCACGGTCTCGCGGAAGGCATTCACGGGCGGTTTCAGCGTTGCGACACTGCTCTTAATCATTTTGTCTTTTGCATTCGCTGCCACCGGAAGAACGCCCGAAACCCCAATGATTGGGGTAGCACCGGGATGGCAAGGCTGGCTGAATCACGGAGGGAGCAGCTCCGCCGTTCATCTAGTACTTCTGCTGGCTGTTGGCTTGCTATGGCTGCACTCGAGAAGCCCGCAGCGCACGCCTCACGACGCAACAGCGTCAACGCCAAAGCCCATCAACATTCCACTGAGAATTGCAGTGTGGGGAATCTACGGGATGCTGCTCGGGGTGGTATTTGTCTTCATCATCGGCATGCTGAGTGCTCAAGTCGTAGCGCGAAAGTTGGGCGCAATCCTTGATCTCAACAACATGGTGACGGCGATTGCCTCATCAACCGTGCCGTTCCTGCCGATGATTGCGATAGCTGTGCTGAGCACCATAGTGACGTTCTTACTGACCGTGGCGGTGAAAAACAGGCTCAGACGATTCCGGGCCGCATTGGTGGTGGGGTTTAGCTCCGCGACAATACTGCTGCTTTCGGCTTCGTTCGTTCTTGCTCCGTTGAGGGGGCCGAAGGTTGGCTCGTCTATAGGGATCGAACCTGGGTGGGTCGGCTGGCTGGCTGAGGGCAGCACTAATGCCGCGGTGCAGGTGGTCTTGCTCCTAGCCGTCGGATCCTTGTGGCTATATTCGAACTCCCCGAAGCCGACACCAGACCATGATCCCCTTCATCCGCCGAAGCCCGACTCTGAGCTCCTTCGCGAGCTGCACGACCGGGGATGATCCCGCTGGCAGACGGTAAGATCGGAGCATGAAGGATCGCTCGTGACCGAACCAGAACAGCCCGTCCCTCGTCGTTTTCCGCGACGCGTATACGGGGTCGGAACGGAGCCCGATGCGCGCTTCAGCTTGGCGAATGAGCGCACCTTCTTGGCGTGGATCCGCACCGCGCTCGCGCTGATTGCTGCTGGCGTTGCGTTGGAGGCATTCGTGCTGCCGATCGCTCCCGGGTTTCGTTTGGGCGCATCCATACTGTTGATTCTCTTGGGCGTGCTCGCGCCGATCCAAGCATGGTTGGGTTGGATGAAGGCCGAACAGTCGCTGCGCCTCGGGCGCCCGCTGCCCTCTCCTAATCTTGCTGGCCCCATCGGCGGCGGCGTTGTCGTTGCTGGGCTGCTGTTGGCGATCGGCATTCTGCTCCAATGACTCGCGCGTTCGATCGCCCTTTCGATGCCGGCCTGCAGGTGGAACGCACCGCCCTCGCCTGGCAACGAACCGTGCTGTCGTTCGCCATTGCGGCGCTCGTCTCTGCCCGGCTCCTGCTCAATACCGTGAGCGTCGGCAGCTACGCAGTGGCGGCTCTTGGCCTCATCATGACCGCGGTCCTGTTCTGGGTTGGGCACCGCAGATACCGTGCCGTGCATACGACCCTGATTCAGGCATCCACGGATCGTATCCGCCTGACCAGTGCTGCACCCCTGTTCCTGTGGGCCCTTGCCGTAATTGTGCTCGCCATTCTGGGCGCGGTCTTCGCCGTCGTGGGTATCGTCACTGCGGCGTAGGCTTCTCACCTCTCCGGCCAACCCGCTCCGTCGCGACCGTCTCAGCGGAGTAGCAACCGACACACAGATACACCGGATGTTGTACGCCGAGCCCAGACAGAAGGCTTAGTGTTTTAGAGGCTGATTGCTGATGCCGATGTCGCTGATTATCCGCGGCACCTTCGCCCTACATTTTTGGGACAACGAGAAATCTCATGAGCTCGACTTCACACACCACTGCTCCTCGCCGCGGACGTACGGCATCGCGCGACAACCCCGACGACGGCCCCCGCGCCAAGTTCAGCGAGCTGTTCCCCTACCTGCTGGAGCACCGCAAGGTTCTGATCTTTGTGATCATCCTGAGCGTGCTCGGTGCCGGCGCTTCCCTCGCGCAACCACTGCTAGTCAGCCAAGTCATCACTATCGTCGAAGCAAACAAATCGCTCGGCACCCTCGTCTGGCTACTCGTCGGTCTCGTCGTCGTCTCTGGCCTCATCAGCGGCTACCAGCACTACCTCTTGCAACGCACCGGTGAGGGTGTCGTGCTCTCCAGCCGTCGTCGCCTAGTGAGCCGGATGCTCAACCTCCCCATCTCGGAGTTCGACCGTCGCCGCACCGGTGACCTCGTCTCCCGCGTCGGCAGCGACACGACCCTGCTGCGCGCCGTTCTCACCCAGGGACTCGTCGAAGCCATCGGTGGCTCCATCACGTTTGTGGGCGCGCTCATCGCGATGCTCATCATCGACCCCGTGCTGCTCGGTCTCACCGTGCTGGTGGTTGCCATAGCCGTTGTGACTGTCACGACTTTGTCGAAGCGCATTCGGATTGCGAGCCAGAAGGCGCAGCGCAAGGTCGGCGACCTGGCGGCTGCCGTGGAACGCGCTATCTCCGCAGTTCGTACACTGCGAGCATCCAACGCCACCGAACGTGAAATTGAGGCCGTGAACGAGGACGCTCTCGGTGCCTGGAAGATGGGCATCAGCGTCGCGAAGATCTCTGCGCTCGTTGTTCCGATTGCCGGAATCGCCCTGCAGGTATCGTTCCTCGTCGTGCTCGGTGTCGGCGGATACCGTGTCGCGAGCGGTGCCATCACCGTCGCGAACCTTGTGGCGTTCATCCTGTTCCTGTTCCTCATGATCATGCCGCTCGGCCAAGCCTTCGGCGCGATCACCGCCGTGAACCAGGCCCTTGGTGCGCTTGGTCGCATTCAAGAGATCATCAAGCTGCCCAGCGAGCTCGAGTCTGACGCGAACGTTGTTGCTGTCGCCAGCATCGAGTCGGATGCCGCGATCACTTTCGACAACGTCGAATTCTCCTATCCCCGCGATTCGGTGCTCGTGCAAGCAGAAACAGAACTGGCCGAGCTCAAGCACGCCGGCACCGAACCCGCAGCGGAAGAGATCGACCTCACCGTTCTGCGCGGCGTCAGCTTCTCGGTGAAGCGAGGCGAACGAACCGCCATTGTTGGCCCTTCGGGCGCAGGCAAGAGCACCATCCTCGCTCTCGTCGAGCGCTTCTACGATCCGACGGGTGGGGTTGTGCGCCTCGGTGGCGACGACCTCCGTGGCCTCAACCGTGAAGAGCTGCGTGCCCAGATCGGCTACGTCGAGCAGGATGCTCCCGTGCTCGCCGGCACCATCCGCCAAAACCTTCTCATCGGTGCACCGAACGCAACCGACGAAGAATGTGTCAACGTCATCGCCGCCGTGAACCTCACGGGTGTGCTCGACCGCAACCCTGCTGGTTTGGATGCCGCTGTCGGCGAAGACGGAGTGATGCTGTCCGGTGGTGAGCGTCAGCGACTCGCGATCGCCCGCACGCTGCTCGCCGCTCCCCCGATTCTGCTGCTCGACGAATCGACCTCAAGCCTGGACGGCCTCAACGAGCAAATGCTCCGCGAGGCCATCGACGCTGTCGCCGAAAACCGCACGCTCATGGTGATCGCCCACCGTCTCTCGACGGTCGTCGATTCCGACCAGATCGTCGTGCTCGACAGGGGCAAAGTTGTGGGCATCGGAACCCACTCAGAACTCGTGAAGTCGACCCCGCTCTACAAAGATCTCGCGAAGCACCAGCTGCTCGTATAGCGGCACCACGTGCTGTTGGTTTAGCGCGTTGGTCGCTCCTCCGGATTGAGGCCGCGCGCTACTCCACGGCGAGCGCGAACATTGCGACCGCAGCGGTAGCGGCAACATTGAGCGAGTCGATGCCGTGGCGCATCGGGATCTGCACGATCGTATCTGCAGCGTCGATGGCGGCGCGAGTCAGACCGTGCCCTTCGGTACCGAGCACGAGCGCAACCCGGTCGGGAGCATTCGCCGCGTAATCTCGCAGTGAGACGGCACCATCTTCGAGCGCGAGCGCCGCAATCTGGAACCCGGATGCCGTGAGCAGTGCGCGAGTGTCTGTCCAGTTGCCGATGCGGGTCCACGGCACCTGCAGCACGGTTCCCATCGAGACGCGGATCGCGCGCCGGTAGAACGGGTCGGAGCACTGCTCGGTGACGAGCACGGCGTCCGCCCCGATGCCGGCAACCGAGCGGAAAATGGCGCCAACGTTGGTGGGATCAACGACGTTCTCGAGAATGACGATGCGGCGAGCATCCGCAAGAAGCTGTTCTGGTGAGGGCAGTGCTGGTCGGTGCATCGATGCGATGACTCCGCGGTGCAGGACATAGCCGGTGAGTTCGGCCAGTAGTGAGTCGTCGCCGGTGAAGATGGGCACGTCGTCGTCGACGAGCTCCACGATCTCGTCCACGGAGGCACCGAGGGCGAGCACGGAACGCACTCGGTGGCCAGCGCGCAGGGCACGCTGCAGCACGAGAGCGGACTCCGCGAGGTAGAGGCCGTGTTCAGTTCCTCGGGCTTTACGCAGCGCGACATCGGTTAGATGCGAGTAGTCAGCGAGCCGAGCATCGCTGAGCTCGGTAACGGGGATGACGGGCACGCTAAATTGTCCGGGTTACGCGGATGAGGATCACGGTGCGACCGTCGGCACGCTGTCCACTTGCCGCTTCGTAGCCGGCCTCTGATCCCTCGTAGAGCACAACATTGTTGAGCCCTAGGTCGTCGACCTCTGACGCCCACGACAGCGCGGGAGACACCCGGTAGGTGCCGCTCCGGAGCGGGTCAGCGTCGCCGTCGGCCAGCACGACCGTGGCGTAGAGCAGACCAGTGTTGTCGACGCGCCCATACTGAGCACTCTCGATTTCTGTTGTTGCTGGCAGTGAAATTCCCGAGAATGAGGCAATTTGCGCGACGGTGAGGTCGCTGCATGACCCCACTGATGCGTCACACATTCCGGCACGTTCGGGCCAGATTGCAGTGAGCACAACTGCACCCCCGGCGACTGCTATCCCGAGCAGAAGCCCTAACCCGATCAACACGGCAAGCAGGCGAAGACCCAAGTTTTTGCTTGGCGGCAACACTTCAGATTCGGCAATGAAGCCGGGGAGCTTCAGCTCGTCAACATCATTCATTCGTGGACACCAGCGTGATGCCCGCTTCCTGCATCGTGACAAGTGCCGCCGCGCTCGACTCTGGAGCGACACCGGCGATCAATTGGGTGAGGACGGACACTGAACGGCCTGTGGCTACCGCGTCCAATGCTGACGCCAGAACGCAGTAGTCGGTGGCGATGCCGACGATGTCGATCTTGTCGACTTCGAGCCGATCGAGCATTGCAGGGACGGACTCGCCGTCGTCGGTGATTCCTTCAAAAATCGAATAGGCGGGCACTCCTTGCC
>Ga0314774_1001505_pt1 | contig 14695 bp, 13 predicted proteins | sample MetaGCBIA2018_FD_204515 | JGI IMG/M metagenome (GOLD analysis project Ga0314774, IMG submission 204515) | Cryopeg brine microbial communities from Beaufort Sea near Barrow, Alaska, United States - CBIA 2018 | ecosystem: Environmental > Aquatic > Marine > Coastal | place: USA: Alaska | collected... | reverse complement strand
TGCTCAAAACGCTTCTACTGCGAAAACTACCTGGACCCTAACGCGGTCGTGCGAATAAGTCAGTGTCGCCTATCTTAAAGGAAAAGGCCCCGGCACAGAAGCACGGGGCGCTTCTCCACGCATGTGCGTTGATGGAAACCTTCGTCTGTAAAACTACCATTTATTTTCAATAGTCCACATGGCGGAACTAAGTTTTAAAAACATTGACAGGTTTTGGCGACCCTGATAAGGTGTTTTTTAATGAAAATAACCGGTGTTCCGGCGCATCCGGAGCCACCGTTTCGGGGGAAAATCATGATGAAAGGTTTCGACTCGTTCCACGGCAAGACCGCCATGGTGACCGGCGCGGGGACAGGTTTGGGGCGGTGCTTTGCGCTGCGTCTGGCTGAGCTCGGCGCTACCGTCGCCCTGGCCGCCCGCCGCGTCGAGCGACTGGAGGCGGTGGCGGAAGAAATTCGTGCTGCCGGCGGCGAGGCGCTGGTGGTGCCCTTGGACATTCGCGACGGCGAGGCCGTGGAGACCGCAGTCGCGGATATTGTGGAGCGGACCGGCCGGCTGGATATTCTGATCAACAACGCCGCAGGCAACTTCGTCGCCCGCGCCGAGGATATTACCCCCAACGGCTGGGTCGCGGTGGTCAACATCGTACTCAACGGCTCCTTCTTCTGCGCCCGCGCTGCCGGGCGCCGGATGCTGACCCATGGCGGTGGCAAGATTCTCAACGTCACCGCCAGCTACGCCTGGGTCGGCGGGCCCAACACGGTGCATTCCGCCTCCGCCAAGGCCGGGTTGATCGCCATGGCGAAAACTCTGGCGGTGGAGTGGGGCGGCCGCAATGTACAGGTGAACTGCCTGTGCCCGGGGTTCGTGGATACCGAGCAGTCCCGGGAGAAACTCTGGCCGACGCCGGAAGCTCGTCAGCACATTCTGGATCGCGTGCCGGCGAAGCGCTTCGGCTCCCTGGAGGAAACCGTGGAGGCAGGCATCTTTCTCTGCTCCGAAGCCGCCAACTACGTCAACGGCGAAGTCTTCACCATTGACGGCGGTGAGTGGTTGAACAAGGGCGCACTCCAGGCACCCGAGCGGGGTGAGGCATGAGAGGCGCCGCATTGGTAACCGGCGCCAGCCGCAACATCGGCCGCGGCATCGCTCTGGCGCTGGCGAAAGAGGGCCGTGCCGTGGCCTGTTTCGGTCGCGACCGCGAAGCTCTGGAACAGACCGCCGCGCTGATTCGCGAAGCGGGCGGAACCGCGTCGGTGCATACCGGCGACGTCGCCGTGGATGCGGATTTGGAGGGATTCGCGGCCGATGCCGCCCGCGAACACGGCGGTATCGGTATGGTGGTGAACAACGCCGGAATCATGCGCGAGGCCAGGGCCGCCGACACTACGCCGCAGGCATTCCGGGACGTGATCAACGCCAACCTCGTGGCCGCGTTCGTGCTGTCCCGCGCCGCCCATCCCTACATGCGCGACGGGGGCGGTGGAGTGGTGGTGAATATCGGCTCCATGTTTGGCGGCCTGGGGGTGCCGGCGGCGGCATCCTATTGCGCGTCCAAGGCGGGCATCGAAGGCCTGAGCCGCTCCCTGGCCGCGGAGTGGGCGCGGGATTCCATCCGCGTGGTCACCGTCGCGCCGGGCTACGTCCGCAGCGACATTTCCGCCGCCGCGCTGGATGACCCGGAGCTGTCCGGGCGATTGCTGTCGCGAATCCCGCTGCGGCGAGTGGGGGAGCCCGAGGAAGTGGGGGATCTGGTGGCGTTTCTATCATCGCCCAAGGCAGCCTTTATCAGTGGCGAAACCTTCGTTATTGACGGCGGCCAACGGATGCATGTCTGACACAACAAGGGACCAAGGGAGAGAAGGTGGTGCGTGACGGAGATAAACGAATAGACCGGGTGTTTCACCAGGCGGCGGAGGATTCGCCGGATAAAACACATTTGCTGATTCCGGGCGGAACAGCAATCACCTACGCCGAAACCTATTGCCGTGCCCAACGCCTTGCGGAGGTGCTAGTGCGGGGCGGCATCAAGCCGGGAGACCGGGTTGCGTCCATGCTGCGCAATTCCCGGGAACTGGTGGAGTTTTTCGTTGCCTGCGGGCTGTGCGGCGGCATTGGTGTCGCCATCAATACGTTCAGCACGCAACGGGAGGCAGGCGCATTGCTGATGGACTGCACGCCCTCGGCGCTGCTGACCAGTGAGGAGTTCCTTGCCGTTCTGTCGCCCTCCGTCCTGCCCGCGAGCGTGGGTCTGAAACTGCTGGCCGGCGGTGCAACCGCCGAAGGCTGGCAGGCCTACGACGACGCCTTGGGCGAGGTCGTGCCGCCGGAGCATGATGTGTGGCGTGATCCCGAGGAACCGGCGCTGATAATCTACAGCTCTGGCACCACTGGCAAACCCAAGGGCATCGTGCTGTCCCACCGGAGCATCATCGATAACGGCCTGTGCGCCTGTCCGGTGCTCGGTTACAATGCCGAGGATCGTTTTCTCACCCTGCTGCCCCTGTTCAGCAGCTTTGGCTTTGCCTTCGATCTTTTGCACGCGGCCATGAGCCGTGCGTCCACGGTGCTCATGGGGCGCTTCGACGAGGACTGTGCCGTGGATCTGGTGGAACGTTTCCGAGTCACCTTTTTGGCCGGCGTGCCTACCATGTTCGCCCGCATGTTCGACGCCGCCAACCTGCGGGGGCGTGATGTTGCCAGCCTGCGCCTGATCGATGTGGGGGGCGGGCCCGTCTCCCTGAGGCTGAAGAAGATGCTGCGGGACGACTACAGCGTTGGTGTGGTAGAAAGCTACGGTCTCACGGAAATCTCGCCGGTGGCCAGCGCACAGCGCAACCCGGAGAGCGTCACCAGCAGTTCCTGCGGTGAACCGTTGCCCGGGTTCAAGGTGCGCGTGGTGGATGCGGACGGCAACGACCTGTCTCCGGGCCAGCCCGGCGAACTGCTGTTCCAGTCCGGCACCTTCATGCTCGGCTACTGGAACCAGTCGCAGGAGACTGCCCGGTCCCTACGCGACGGCTGGCTGCATACCGGGGATTTGGGGCGCGTCGACGAGCACGGCGAGATCCACATTCTCGACCGCACCAAGGACATGATTGTCAGTAACGGTTTCAACGTCTACCCCAAGGAAATCGAGAATGTGATCGCCGAGCTGCCCGAGGTGGAGTCCGTTGCGGTAGTGGGGCGGCCGGACGAGATCCGCGGTGAAACCGTTCACGCCTTCATTGTACTCCGGGCCGGCAAAACGTTATCGGAAGAGAGCGTGTTGGCGATGTGCAGGGAAAGCCTGTCCCGCTTCAAGGTGCCCCGGGGCATCAGTTTCATTCCCGAACTGCCGCTGACCGGGTCTGGGAAAATCCAGCGCTTCCGGCTTCGGACACTCCTGGAAGAGCAACAGTTAACATGAACCCCGAGACAATGAGGCCCAGGCAGCATGAATAAATATCAGCTCACTGAAGACCAGCAGGCCTTTCACGAGGCCGTGATACGCTTCGCCCGGGAGCGCATCGCGCCGCGGGCCGCCGAGATTGACGTCACTGCGGAGTTTCCCATGGATCTGTTCCGGGAAATGGGCGAACTGGGCTACCTCGGGGCACCGCACCCCACGGAGATGGAAGGCTCCGGCTGCGATGCGGTCATGGTCTGCCTGCTGCTGGAGGAGGTTTCCCGGGCCTCCGGTGCCGTGGGCAGCTCCCTGAACGCCCACATCAGCCTGGCGTCTTCGGTGATTGCTGAGCACGGCAGCCCTGGGCAACAGCAGAAATACCTGCGGGAGCTGGCCAGCGGCCGCAAGCTCGGTGCGTTCGGACTGACCGAGCCCAGCGGTGGCTCGGACGCCGCCGGCTGCCTGTCCCGGGCGGTGCTGCGTGGCGGCCATTACGTGCTCAACGGTTCCAAGGCGTTCATCACCAACAGCACCGTGGCCGACACCTTCGTGGTCACGGCCCGCACCAGCGACCAGCCCGGTTCCCGAGGCGTGTCCGCCTTCATCCTGGAAAGGGGCATGGACGGTTTCACCGTGGGCAAGGCCGATAAGAAGATGGGCATGAACGGATCGCCCACCGCCATGCTGTTCTTCGACGACGTCAAGGTTCCGGTGGAGAACATGATTGGCGAGGAGGGCAAGGGTTTCCGCCAGTTTGCCCAGACGCTGGACCGCGGCCGCATCAACGTTGCTGCACTGTCCGTGGGCCTGGGCCAGGCGGCCCTGGACGCCTCCATTGTCTATGCCCGGAAGCGCGTCCAGTTCGGCCGGCCCATTGCGTCGTTTCAGGGCATCCAGTGGCCCATCGCGGAGATGGCGGTGCAGATCGAAGCCTCCCGCCTGCTGACCCTAAACGCGGCCCGCATGTTCGACGCCGGCCTGCCCGTGAAGACCGAGGGCGCCATGGCCAAGTTCATGGCCGCCGAGGCCTCCATCCAGGCCGCCGGGCAGGCAGTGGAGATTCATGGCGGATACGGCTATCTGCGGGACTTTCCCGTGGAGCGGGTCCTACGTGACGCGAAAATGTACCAGATCGGCGAAGGCACCAGCCAGATCCAGCGCATGGTGATCGCGCGGGAGCTGCTGGGCCGCTTCGACGGCTAACTGGACGGCTCCAGGGGGCGGGCAATGGAAAAGCAGGAAATTCTGGTGGAAAAACAGGGGCCGGTTGCGCGCATCGTGCTCAACCGACCGGAGAAGAGAAACGCCCAAGGCGTGACCTTCAGCGGCAACATGCAGCGTGCCCTGGACGATGTGGAGCGCGATGACAACATCACCGTGGCTGTGCTTACCGGCAACGGCCCGGTGTTCGGCGGGGGCGGCGACCTGTCCGAAATCATGAGCACGGAATCCACGGATCGGGAATGGGAATTGGACCTGGTGCGGGGCTACAACAAGGTCATCGCCCGGCTGTGCAATTTCGACCGGCCGCTGATCGCCGCGGTCAATGGCCCGGCATACGGCGGCGGGGCCTGCCTGGCCATGGCCTGCGACTTTGCCGTGGCAGCGGAGTCAGCCGCCTATCACTTCGCCTTCGCACGCATTGGCCTGTCCGCCGCGGACATGGGGGCGACCACCCTGCTGCGTCGGGCCCTGGGCAGCAAGTTGGCCGCCTACTATCTGCTCACCGGCGGCAGTATCGATGCCCGGCGCGGCCTGGAACTGGGGATGTTCGCCGAGGTGGTGCCGGCGGATGAGCTGGATGCCCGTGTGCAGACCCTGGCGGAGAACATTGCCGCCCAGTCCCGGCGGGGCACCACCATCAGCAAGCTGGCCCTGCGCCTGGGTGCGCAGACCACCCTGGAGGCCAGCTTGGAATACGAGGCCTATCTCCAGAGCTTCGCGTTCCGCACGGATGAACACAAGGATCGCCTGAGGCGCTTTCTCAACAACGAATAAACCGGCCCGCAAGGAGCCGGGGTGACTATCGCCGTGCCCGGCGCGTGCGCGCGGGCGACTCCCACTTTCCGCGAAGATAGGTGCAGATCATGAAAGAAACTCTCCGCATCGGGGCGGGTTCCGGATTCTGGGGCGACGCCCTGGATCCCGCCGAAGAGCTGCTGCAGGGCGGCAAGCTGGACTACATGTCCATGGACTATCTAGCCGAACTCACCATGGCTCTGCTGCAGAGGGCGAAGATGAAGAACCCTGGGGCCGGTTACATCCCGGACATAGTCCCGCACATGCAGGCACTCATGCCCATCGCCCGGGAGCAGGGCACCCGCCTGATCTGCAACGGTGGTGGTGTGAATCCCCGCGCCGGCGCCGAAAAAGTCGCACAGACGGCCACGGAACTCGGTCTCAAGGGCATGAAAGTCGCACTGGTGGAAGGCGATGATCTGTTGGATCGGCTGGACGAGCTGCTGGCCGCCGGCGAGCCCCTCGCCAACATGGAAACCGGGGACCGGCACTTCGCTGCCATCCGCGACCGGGTGGTGGCGGCCAATGTCTACACCGATTCCAGCGGTATCCAGGAGGCTCTGGGCCTTGGAGCGGACGTGGTCATCGCCGGCCGAGTCTCGGACAACGCGCTATACGTGGGTCCCATCATGCACGAGTTCGGCTGGCGCTACGGCGCCGGGCAGGAGAACCTCATCGGTGCCGCCATCACTGCGGGCCACGTCATGGAATGCGCCGCCGCCTGTTCCGGCGGCATGTCGTCGCGCTTCGAGGATATGCCGCGCATGGGCGAGCCGGGCTTTCCCCTCGCCGAATTCTCCGCCGACGGCTCCACCGTGATCACCAAGCTGCCGGGTACCGGCGGTCGCGTGGATCCCCATACGATAAAAGAGCATCTGGTTTACGAGATCGCGGATCCCGGCAGCTACGTCATGCCCGACGGCATCGCCGATTTCACTACCCTGCGGCTCACGGATCTGGGCGAGGATCGCGTGCGCATCGACAACATGAGCGGTCGGGCGCAGCCGGATCGCCTGAAGCTGATTATCGGCTACCAGGACGGCTGGATCGGCGAAGGCCTGCTCTATTTCCCCTGGCCTCACGCCCTGCGGCGCGCCCACAAGGCCCGGCAGACGCTCACCGAGCGTTTTCAGCGCATGGGTCTGAAATCGGAGGAAATCCAGTTCGACCTGGTGGGCATGAACGCGCTGCACGGCCCCTCCGCACCCATGCTCGATCACGACGTCAACGAGATCGGGCTGCGGGTGGCCGTGCGTACGCGCACACGGGAGGAGGCCGAGAAGGTGCGGCGTGCCTGCACGCATCTGTGGATAATGGGTCCCGGCGGCACCTCCTTCGGCGCTCCCATGAAGCCGCGTCCGGTGGTGTCCGTCTGGCCCACGCTCATTCCCCGCGACGCAGTGCGTCAGTCCGTGGACATCCTGGAGGCCTGATCATGAGCACATTGCTTCGAGATATCGCCTACGTACGTTCCGGCGACAAGGGCAACACCCTGACCATCGGCGTTATCGCCACCGATTCCGAACATTACCCCGTGATCCTGCGCACCGTGACCCCGGAGCGGGTCAAGGCGCTGTTCGGCGATTGGGTCAAGGGTGCGGTACTCGTCTACCCCATGGACAACATCGAGGCCGTGGTGGTCTACATGGAAGACGCCCTAGGCGGCGGCGCCACCAGCACGCTGCGCCTGGACCAGACCGGCAAGTCCATCGGCAACGCCATCCTGCGCCTGCCCCTCGTGGGTCCCGCCAGATGAGCGTGCTGCCATCGCGTATCGACACGACGGCGGCCGCCTTCCGGACCAATGCCGAAACCTATGACGGACTGCGGGCCGACATCGACCGGGCGCGGGAGCAGGCCGTGGCCGGCGGTGGCGAACGGGCCCGCGAGACCCATCGCTCCCGGGGCAAGATGATGCCCCGGGAGCGGGTTTCCGCGTTGCTGGACATGGGCACCCCGTTTCTGGAAATCGGCCAGTTGGGCGGCAACGGTCTCTACGACGACGGTGTGCCCAGCGGCGGCATCATCACCGGCGTCGGCGTGGTCTCGGGCCGTGCCTGCGTGGTGGTGGCCAACGACGCCACGGTGAAAGGGGGAACCTACTACCCCATCACCATTCGCAAGCATATCCGTGCCCAGCAGGTCGCTCGTGAGAATGGTCTGCCTTGCGTCTACCTGGTGGATTCCGGCGGCGCCTTTCTGCCTCTGCAGGAGGAAATCTTCCCGGACGAGCAGCACTTCGGCCGCATCTTCCGAAACATCGCGGAAATGTCCGCCCTGGGGCTGCCGCAGATCTCCGCGGTCATGGGCTCCTGTACTGCCGGCGGCGCTTACATCCCGGCCATGTCGGACGAAACCGTCATTGTCCGCGACAACGGCACCATCTTTCTGGGCGGGCCCCAGCTGGTGAAGGCCGCCACCGGCGAGGAAGTGGACGCCCAGAGCCTGGGCGGCGCCGATGTGCACACCGGAAGCAGCGCCGTGGCCGATCACTACGCCAACGACGAACGCCACGCCCTGTCGCTGGTGCGGCAGATACTCGCCCGGGAGCCCGGCACCACACCCGCCGCGCCGCCGATGACGCCGGAGGAGCCGCTGCACGATCCCGAGGAACTGCCGGGCATCATCAGCATGAATCCCCGGGAGCCCATACCCGCGCGGGAAGTGCTGGCACGGCTGCTGGACGGCAGCCGCTTTACGGAATACCGGCAGCGCTGGGGCAGCACCATCATCTGCGGCACGGGCGCCATCGGCGGTTTTCCCGTGGGGGTGCTGATCAATGACGGCGTGCTGTTCTCCGAAAGTGCCCAGAAGGCCGCCAACTTCATCGAACTGTGCTCACAGCGCAATATCCCGCTGCTGTTCCTGCACAACATCAACGGCTTCATGGTGGGCCGGGAGTACGAGGCGGGGGGAATCGCCCGGCACGGCGCCAAGATGGTCAATGCCGTGTCCTGCGCGCGGGTTCCCAAGTTCAGTCTGCTCATCGGCGGCAGCTACGGCGCTGGCAATTTCGCCATGTGCGGCCGTGCCTTCGGCCCCCGGTTCATGGGCATGTGGCCCAACGCCCGTACCGCCGTCATGGGCGGCGAGCAGGCGGCCACGGTGCTGTCGCTGGTGCGGGAATCGCAACTGGCCAAACAGGGCAAGGACTTCCCCGAAAGCGAGGCGGAGGCCTTCAGACAACCCATCCGCGACGCCTACGAGAGTAGCAGTCACCCGCTCAACGCCGCCGGACGCATGTGGGTGGACGCGGTAGTGGATCCGGTGGATACCCGCGCCTGGCTGTCCCTGGGGCTTTCTCTGGCTGCCGGTTCTCCCCGGGAGGAGACCCGCTTCGGTGTATTCAGGATGTAACCATGCGGATGTTTCAACGAGTACTGATTGCCAACCGCGGCGAAATCGCCTGCCGCATCGCCCGCACCTGCCGCCTGTTGGGGGTGGAATACGTGGCGGTCCATTCCGAGGCGGATGCGGGCGCGCCGCATCTGGAAGGCGCCGTGCGGACTGTCTGCCTGGGCCCTGCCGCCGCCGCGAAAAGTTACCTGGACATGGAGCGGGTGGTGCGCGCCGGCGTGGAAAGCGGCTGTGACGCCGTGCATCCCGGATACGGATTCCTGTCCGAGAACGCCGCTTTCGCCCGGGCCGTGGCCGAGGCCGGCATGGTCTTCATCGGCCCGTCGCCGGAAACCATCGAGGCCATGGGTGACAAGTCCACGGCCAAGGCCATCATGGGAAAAGCCGGCGTGCCCGTGGTGCCGGGCAGCAGCGAGGCCAGCGAGGATACGCAGTGGATCGCCGCCGCGGCGCGGGACATGGGCTTCCCCGTCCTGCTCAAGCCTGTGGCCGGCGGTGGCGGCAAGGGCATGGTGGTGGTGGAAGAGGCCGAGGGCTTGCTGGACGCGGTGGACGCCGCCGTGCGCGTGGCCCGGGCGAACTTCGGTGACGGCCGGTTGTTGGTGGAGCGCTTCGTGCGCACGCCGCGACATATCGAAATCCAGGTCTTCGGCGACAGCCAGGGCAATGTGGTGCACCTGTTCGAGCGGGAGTGCTCGCTGCAACGGCGGCACCAGAAGATTATCGAGGAGGCGCCCGCCGTCAATTTGCCCGACAGTGTGCGCACGGCCATGCGCGATGCCGCCGTGGCCGGCGCTCGTGCCATTGCCTATCGCAACGCCGGCACCTTCGAGTTCATCCTCTCCGAGGATGGGGAATTTTATTTTCTGGAGGTGAACACCCGCCTGCAGGTAGAACATCCGGTGACGGAGATGATTACCGGCGTGGATCTGGTGGAATGGCAGTTGCGCGTGGCCGCCGGCGAATCCCTGCCCCTAGCGCAGGCCGCCCTCGAGGCCCGCGGTCACGCCCTGGAGTGTCGCATCTACGCCGAGAATCCTGCGGATGATTTCCGGCCGTGTCCGGGCCGCGTGCTGGCTTTGCACTGGCCCCGGGAGTCGGCGGGCTCGGGCGTCACGCGGGTGGATGCGGGTATCCGTGCCGGCGATGAAGTCACGGCATTCTACGATCCCATGATCGCCAAGCTCATCGTTCATGACGTTGACCGGGCCTCGGCCCTGGCGGGCATGCGTCACGCCCTGGCGGATACGGTCATACTCGGGCTGACCAGCAACCTCGGCTTCCTGGGTGATCTGCTGTCCCATCCGCTGGTGCTCCAGGGACGCATGCATACCGGACTGGTGGATGCCCATCTTGATGAACTGGTCGTGGATGCCGACCGTGAATCCTTGGCCGTGGCCTGCGCCGCGGCGGCGGGGCTGGTGGAATCCGTCGGCGAGGTGGTGCCCGGAAACCCCTGGGGCGGAAGCATCGGCCCTCTGGACCGCGCTGCCCTGGAGCAGGCCGCGCCCTACGGCCGTCTGTCCGTGCGTCTGGCGGACGTCTGGAAGGACGCGCGCGTGCTGGACTGGCGCGACGGTCGGGCGCTGATTGCGGTGGAGCATAGTCGCTTTCCCATTGAACCGGGCGCCGTGTATGCCGACGGCGTGCTCCGTGGACGACTGGAGCAGGGCGGCACCTGGGCCGCCATGCGTCACGGCGAGGTGCTGGAGATCCAGGCCCGTGGCGTCCGTTTTCGCCTGCTCGCCGGGGAGGCCGCCGATGCCGCCGACGATACCGGTCAGGGTGCCGCGGTTTCCCCCATGCCGGGACTGGTGGCGGTGGTGGACGTGAAAGTGGGAGACTGCGTCACCAAGGGAGATTCCCTGGTGGTCATCGAAGCCATGAAAATGGAGAACACGGTGACGGCTCCAATGGAGGGAGTGGTAACCGACATTCACGTGCGCGTGGGGGACCAGGTGGGCGCCGGCCAAGTGCTGGTGCAACTGGAGCCCCGGGAAGAACAGTCCGCGCACACAAAATAGAATCCACTGGAGTCCAGTCATGCAACAAACAGAACCGGAATTGGCGACGGAGCTGACCCTGCGCTCCGTGACTCTGAAGAACCGCCTGGCCATTTCTCCCATGTGTCAGTACTCGGCCACGGACGGTTTCGCCGATGACTACCATTTCGCGCATTTGGCCCGCTTTGCGCTGGGCGGGGCGGGCCTGGTGTTCGTGGAGGCCACCGCGATCGTGCCGGAAGGGCGGATTACCTATGGTGATCTCGGTCTCTGGAGTGACGCCCACGTGCCCGCGCTGAAGCGGATTGCCGCCTTCATCAAGGCCCAGGGCGGCACCGCCGCGATCCAGCTCGCCCACGCCGGTCGCAAGGCCAGCATGCAGCGCCCGTGGCACGGCAACGGCCCCCTGGACAAGAGCGACTTCGACCGCGGCGAGCACGGCTGGGAAGTGGTGGCCGCGAGCCCGGTGCCGCTGGAGGAAGGCTGGCGGGTGCCCAGGGAAATGAGCACCTCCGATATGGCCGAACTCAAGCAGGCCTGGTGCCGGGCGGCGCAGCGCGCGCAGGATGCCGGTTTCCAGGTGCTGGAGGTGCATGCCGCCCACGGCTATCTGCTGCACAGCTTCCTGTCGCCCCTGTCCAATGTCCGCACCGACGCCTATGGCGGCAGCCTGGAAAACCGCTGCCGCTTTCCCCAAGAAGTGGTGGAGGCCGTGCGGGACGTGTGGCCGGCAGATAAACCCCTGTTCGTCCGTGTTTCGTCCGTGGACGGCATCGACGGCGGCTGGCAACTGGAGGATTCGATCCACTTTGCCAAGGCCCTCAAGCAGCGCGGCGTGGACGTGGTGGACTGTTCCTCCGGCGGCCTGGCCGGCTCGGCCACCGCCGCGCGGGTTCGGCGAGGTCCGGGATTTCAGGTGGGCTTTGCCGAACGCATTCGCCGTGATGCGGACATTGCCACCATGGCTGTCGGCCTGATTCTGGTGCCGGAGCAGGCCGACGAGGTGATCCGTTCGGGGCAGGCGGACATCGTGGCCATCGGCAGGGAGGCGCAGTTCAATCCCAACTGGCCGTTGCACGCGCTGCAGGAGCTGGAGGAAGAGTCCTCGTTCGCGCGCTGGCCGATGCAGTCCGGCTGGTGGCTGGCAAACCGCCACCGTGCCCTGTCCCGCCTGGGCATACGCAAAAGTGAATCGCCCAGCCGTTGGGACGTGGAAGGGAAGGAGTAAATCGGGCGCGTCAAATCATGGCGATGGGCCGTACCGGGCTGCCGGTGGCGCCGACGAAGCGCACCGGCAGCATGATGAAGCAGAAGCTGGAGACCCCGGCCGCCGACAGGCCGTCCAGGGCCAGATTTTCGATCAGGTACACGCCGCGCTCCACCAGTGCATGCTGGTGCACGGGCATCATCACGTCTTTTTCCACCCCGGGAAGCACCTCCACCGCCATGCTGTCGGCGCCGATGGCGTATACGCCCTGATCCGTCAGCCATTGCGCCGCGCCCAGATCGATTCCCGGTTCACCCGCCGTGTAGCGGGCGTTATTCGTCATGTAGAACCGTCCCCAGCCGGTGCGGACAAGCACCACGTCACCGGGCCGGATTGTCGTGGACTGCCGACGAAGCGCCTGTTGCAGATCACCGGCGCTTACCGCGCGTCCCGCCTCCAGGAAGTCACCGCCGTCCAGGCCGGCGACATCGATGCAGACACCGCGGGTCACCAGACTGGGAACATGTTCCACTCCCAGGCGCCGCAGGCCCTGGTCACCCACCACGTCCTCGGCGCTATATCCTCCGTACATGCGATCGCCGATCGTGAAGTGCCCCAAGGCATCCACATGTGTTCCCACGTGAAAGGTCATGTGCGCCTGCTCCAGGTTCACGCCGGGATCGTTGCGGGCACCTTGGCGGCGCACGGCGCGAATCACACGGTGGGCGCTGCTCCACAGGCTCATCAGGAAGGGCGGCTGAATCCGCTCCCAGTGCGGCGCCCCGGCACGAATCGGGCGATCCAGTTCGAACAAGTGACCCTGCGTCACCAGTGCCAGGGCAGCCAGCCGCGACTCCGGGCTTTGCACGCCACCGGCGCCCACCTGATCTCCGGCAGAGGCGTGCCCAGCGGAGGTGTTCGATGTTTCGATCATTGGGTTATTCGCCCGTCTTTCCGTAGTTGGCTGGCAGACCTTCGGACGGATCCGTCACTGTGCTGAATGGCGAGATAGGGTAACGCAGGCCCACCTTGTGTAAGCCCTCTAGGCCTTCCGCGGCCCTGGCCAATTCCGCCGCATCGATATCAGCTTGTTCAGTCATGTTATCTCCCGCGTGGCCACTGCCGTCCCGTTTGCTAAATTGAACGTCCCAGCGTATCAGTGTTAGTGGCCAATTAAAATGACCGAACCACGAGACGTTTTTGCGGTTTTTATGTTCGTCCCGCTTTTGAACACCAAGATAACCGGCATCGCCGAACACCCTTTGTTCGTCACCATGCAGCAGGTTGCCAGTGAACACGATGTCGTGGACGTTGGCCGCCGTGGTATCGATGCTGTGGATCAGGCCCAATGTATCGTCTACGCCAATATGCATCTTCAGTCGGGTAAGGGCAGCGTGTTACCACACCATCCTCTCCGAAGAGCTGATGGGTAAAAATATCTACTGGCGTAGGGCCAGTGCGCCTGAATTCCGCCGAAATGGGCAGAAAATGAACAACAGAGGGGGTGATTCATGCCAAAATTGCGCTTGAATAGCTTTATTTCGAGTTGAAAAGCGATTCAGCGACAAACCAGGCGTTAATCAGCCCCTCCCTAACAACTTTTAAGTTAAAAAAGTTCTAGATATCAGGTATTATCCTTTTTATTGTTTTTGTCGTAATTAATAATACAATTAAACTTTAAAAATGAAATAGTATCTTCTCCGGTTTCGTGTTCTCATACATCTCGATTATTTTTGTTCTCCTTACAGAGATGGGGGGTTAGATAACAAACTGAGCTCTTGGCCGAGGCACTGCTCTATCATAAGACCGCGGCGCCCCATTCCGGGCTCTGTTAGATTAAGAGATTCCTTCCATTTCCGAACTGCTAAATAACCTTTAGAACTAATTAGCTCTGCTAATTCATATGCTTCAGCTTCGAGAGACTCTTTCGGCACTACCTTCTCGACGGAACCTATTTCGTATAATCTTTCTACAGTAACCCTACGACCTGTAAGCGCCATAGAGCGAGCCAAATGTTCAGGTACAATGCGGCGAATAGCCGCTGCTGCTCCAGCCACACCAACGTTGATTTCTGGGATTGCGAGTTCAGCTCCTTCGGCCGCGATAATGACGTCCGCCGACGTTACAACTACAGCTCCCATACCAATAGCCAAACCATGGACTGCAGCAATCACGGGGACCTGGCATTCCATTAGATCGAAAGCAGCTTTGCGTAGAAGCGGACGTCGGCGTGCAGCATCCTCAACAGAGTCAGCGGCTAATGTTTTTACATCTGCGCCTGCTGAGAACATGCGCCCATGGGCTTTCAGAATCACAACCGAAATAGTAGTACTAGCATTGGCTTCTGCGATTGCAGATGAGAGCTCTATATACCCTTCTTTTGTCCAAGCGTTTACAGGTGGACGATCTAGCGCGATCGTCATTATTTTTAGATCATCAGAAATTTCTTTTTTTATCATAGGTGATTGCATAACGTTCTCTCAGGAATATATCTTTATTGGTTTGCGGGAAAAGAAAACACTTCATGATTGAGCGATCTGGTATTAAAGTTTATTTTAACGTTTCTCAATAAACAAGTTCGTGTCATACTTTTATCCTAGGGAAACGCTGATTAATTCAGCTTGAGCTCTGGATTTGTTAAAATCAAATCCCCGACAATCGAACCGACCAGGAACGATCATGAAGCAGACGAGTTTCGCCCAAGCCGAGTTCGCCGCCAAG
>Ga0314774_1001503_pt1 | contig 14724 bp, 10 predicted proteins | sample MetaGCBIA2018_FD_204515 | JGI IMG/M metagenome (GOLD analysis project Ga0314774, IMG submission 204515) | Cryopeg brine microbial communities from Beaufort Sea near Barrow, Alaska, United States - CBIA 2018 | ecosystem: Environmental > Aquatic > Marine > Coastal | place: USA: Alaska | collected... | reverse complement strand
TCTTGCACATCGAGTGCGGCTTCTTCATCCTGAACAAAATTCACGATGTTATCGGGCATTATGTTTACATAATTTGTCGCATTTACGTTTGCGGCTCCAAATAACATAATCGAAGCGATTACCAAAGTTGAAAATAATCTTTTCATTACTGTTTGTCTTAATTAATTAATTAAAGGGTTAAAGATATAAAAAATATTTTTTTAAAATAAAAATACTTTGCAGAGAGGAAGGGATTCGAACCCTCGATACGCTTGTGACGTATACACACTTTCCAGGCGTGCGCCTTCGACCACTCGGCCACCTCTCTATTTAGTAATTTATTGGTATGCCAAATAACAAAAAAAAAAGTTTAACATCAAATAAGAATCGTTAATTTTATAGCATTTCCCCTCGCAGCGAGGTTTCAAAGATAGTTTTAAATACTTTTGGAGACAATTCCTTGCCCAAAAGGTACATTAATTTCACTACAGCTGCCTCTGTTGTGATGTCTTTTCCGGAAACTACCCCTATTTTTTTTAATTGTGTGCTGGTTTCATATTGTCCCATGGCGACACTTCCCGCAATACATTGGGTCACATTTACCACCATTAAACCTTTTGAAATATGCTTTTTCAATAAATTAATAAACCAACTATCCGTTGGCGCATTTCCACTGCCATAGGTTTCAAGCACGACTCCTTTGAGACCTTTCTTTGATAAAATATGATCTACCGTGCTTTCACTTATTCCGGGAAACATTTTTAAAATTAATACATCATCGTTAAAATAGGTATGCAATTTTGTGCGTTTCCTCCTATTGGTTCTCCAAAGCGCGTTGTGATTTACAGATAAATGAACCCCTGATTCTGCCAGAGCTGGATAATTTAAGGAAGAAAATGCCTGAAAATGCTCGGCATTAATTTTTGTTGTCCTGTTACCCCTATATAATTTATATTCAAAATACAACCCCACTTCAGAAATCTCGGGCCGTCCTTGTTTTTGCAAACCAGCTATTTGAATGCTGGTGATCAAATTTTCTTTGGCATCGGTCCTCAAATCCCCAATTGGCAATTGCGAGCCTGTAAAAATAATTGGTTTGGTCAAATTTTCAAACATAAAACTCAATGCCGAAGCACTATAGGACATAGTATCACTGCCATGTAACACTACAAACCCATCATAATTTTCATACCTGTCTTCTATAATCTGTGCAATTTGAAGCCAATATTTTGGACTCATATTTGAAGAATCTATAGGCTCTTTAAAACTGACAGTTTCAATATTATGTTCCAAAAGATTTAACTCGGGAATATTTTGAAGAAGTTCGCTAAAATTGAAAGCTTTTAAGGCGCCGGTTTCAAAATCTTTGATCATACCAATAGTACCACCCGTATATATCAATAAGATATTAGAGTTTACTTTCATCTAAACTAGCTTTATTTATTACCGGGTTTGCATACATCAACAAATAGCTGTTTACCTCCAGAGAGTTTTTAAGGTCAACCCTTCGGGTTAAACGCCTCTCAAATTGCCTTTTTTCCTTTTCGGTATAATATGCACCATACACTTGATTATTCTTCAACAAATCACAAGCTATGTAATTTGAAGGCCATAATTTATAATTTTTGTGAATTTTTTGATCTATTCCGGAAGCGATTGCTTTTAACTGTTCATTTACCGAGCTCTCCTCTTTTATAACATTGTTAAACCAATCCTCATTCAAAACCTTTCCAGCCTCTAAATGAATGCGCCCTTTCTTGCCCAATGCTCCTCTTAGGATAGAATTAAAATCTTCATGAGCCGTTTTAGTATATTCCTCATCCATCCTTTTCGCCATTATTTCAGGCATTTTAAGCGCATCTGTAGGATCAAATTCGTAAGAAATTGCAACCGGCACAATCTTAATTTTGGAAAAATATTCTGAGATACTCAAATCTCCTTTAGCCATCGCAAGCATTTTCAACACCCCTTGCTGGGTGACATCATTACCATCTTTTGTACGCCCTTCACGTTGCGCGAGCCAAACAGACCTGTTTTCTTCCTGCAGCAAATGTCTTATATATTCTGAAAGGTTTTGCGAGCTTTTTAACATTTCGCGAGGACCAAGACCACGTTGCACCAAAAAATTCCGGGTCAACCTGGACAACAGCAATAAAAAAGGTTTTTTAACAAGATTATCCCCAATTGCCGAAGCGGTCATGACCAATCCCTGTTCAAATAAAGCGCAATTGATCAGTCCTGTATCCATTATTATATCCCTGTGATTGGATACAAATAAATAGGATTCGTCACTTTTTAATCTCTCAAATCCACTATAGGTTAATCCTTCAGAGCTTTTCTCCAATACTTTTTTTACCGAAGGATAAATCACTTTAGCTTGAAAATCATGGATGGAATAGCATGTCGCTACCACCTGTTCAATTTCTTCAAATGATTTTTCGGGAAATGTAAATTGAAGTAAAGCTTTGATCATAGGATGATTAACATACTTATGAAGCGCAGGTTGGACTTCATGATCATGGAAAAATCTTATTTCTTCAAAATTTATCACGTAGATTTTTTAATTGGCAAAGCAAATGAACAAAATTAAAAATTAAAACTTTGTATTACACGCCAAATATATTTTTAGAGTTTTGCGTTGTAATTGCAGCTACATCTTCTAAATCCACACCATAAATTAGGGCAATTTTTTGGGCGATCAATTTTATATATGCACTTTCATTTCGCTTTCCTCTGTAAGGTGAAGGTGCCAAATATGGAGCATCGGTTTCCAAAACAATGTTTTCAAGCGGAATTTCTTTTAAAAATTTATCGATACCGCCATTTTTAAATGTAACTACTCCCCCAATGCCCAATTTCATATTATAAGAAAGGGCTTTTTTGGCCTGCTCATAATTTCCGGTAAAACAATGGAAAATTCCGAAGAGATTTTCATCTTTTTCAGATTCCAACACCTCAAAAACCTCATCAAATGCATCTCTGCAATGAATCACTATTGGTAATTTTTTCCTTTTCGCAAGTTGAATTTGATGTTTAAAAGCAATTTGTTGTTGCTTCAAGAGTGATTTATCCCAAAAGAGGTCTATGCCAATTTCTCCAACTGCATAAAAATCCCTTTTTTGAAATTCTTCTTCAACTTTCTTCAGCTCTTTCTCATAATCTTCTCTTACTGAAGTAGGATGTAACCCCATCATTAAAAAAACATTTTTGGGATAATCCTCTTCCAGATCATACATTGACTGGGTGTAAGATGAGTCTATCGCAGGAATAAAAAACCTGGTTACATTTTCCTGTAGCGCCCTATTTATAACAGCTTTCCTGTCTTCATCAAATTTTTCACTGTATAAGTGGGTATGAGTGTCGGTTAAAATCATAATTGCAAAAATAATTTATTTTGAAGACCTATCTTTGTCAAAACAAAAAGAATGTTGTCTTTAAAAAATTTATTAGAAGAAAAAGGCTATTATCGCATCAAGCTGAAATATACCGAAACCAATCATTTTGAATTGACGGCAAAAATAAACAAAATAGAAGGAAACTTTATTTTGGATACCGGGGCCTCAAGCTCCTGTGTGGGATTTGACGCAGTTTCCCATTTCAAATTACTGGCAGAAGACAGTGAGGTTAGGGCAGCAGGAGCAGGAGCGACCAATATGCTCACTCAAATTGCACAACAAAACAGCCTTGAAATTATGGGTTGGAAGAAGAAAAAAATCGACCTGGTTTTGTTTGACCTCAGACATGTAAATGAAGCCCTGGTAAGCCATAAAGCAAAAAAAGTTCACGGAATAATTGGTGCAGATTTATTGAAAAAAGGAAAAGCAGTGATAGATTATAAAAATAAAGTCCTTTATCTGAAGTAACCACAAAAAATGGGGAAAAACCCCCATGTTTCTTTCTCATTTTTCTAACTAAATTAGAATTTAGAAAATAGAGATATGAATTACGTTGTTAAAAGAAAAGTGCTTTCGCAGTTTGGAATGATCCTTTTGGCCATTGCAGTAGTGATAGTGCTATTTTTGAATATTTGGAAACTGTTCATATTATTTTAATAATTTGAACCCTATCAAAAATAAAAGGCAGCAATTTCTAAAATTGCTGCCTTTTACTTATTTGTGATTTAGTTATCGATTAAAGCTCTAAAGCTCTTTTCACATCGTTATCCATCAACAATTCCTCCGGATTTTCAAGGGCTTCTTTAACTGCTACCAAAAACCCTACAGATTCCTTTCCATCAATAACCCTATGGTCATAAGAAAGAGCAACGTACATAATTGGTCTGATTTCCACATGGCCATTAATAGCAACAGGTCTTTCCACAATGTTGTGCATTCCCAAAATCCCGCTTTGCGGCGGATTGATAATAGGTGTGGATAACATAGAACCAAAGACGCCTCCGTTGGAAATTGTAAAGGTTCCTCCTGTCATTTCATCTACCGTAATTTTTCCGTCCCGGGCGCGTATTGCAAGTCGTTTAACTTCGTCTTCCACTCCTCTAAAACCGAGGTTTTCTACATTTCTCATCACAGGAACCATAAGCCCCTTTGGTCCGGAAACTGCTATACTGATGTCTTTATAATCGTATTTGATTTGGTAATCGCCGTCCAACATCGAGTTTACATCGGGGTAAAGTTCCAATGCCCTAACTACTGCCAAGGTGAAAAAGGACATAAATCCTAATCCTACTCCGTGTTTGTCTTTAAATTCCTCTTTATATTGTTTGCGCAAAGAAAAGATGGCAGTCATGTCCACCTCGTTAAAAGTAGTAAGCATCGCTGTTTCATTCTTGGCACTTACCAGGCGCTCTGCAACTTTACGTCGAAGCATTGACATTTTTTTGCGGGTTTCCCCTCTTTTTCCCGATCCGGGAGTTCCCATTGAGGCTTTTGCCTGTACTGCATCTTCTTTCATGATCCTACCGTCACGACCCGAACCACTTATCAATTTAGGATCAACACCCTTTTCATCCATTATCTTTTTTGCTGCAGGGGATGCGCTCCCCGTTGCATAAGTCTCCTGCGTTTTGGCCGGAGAACTGGGCTTAGATGGTTTTTCTTCTTCCGGTGCTGCTTTTTTACTATTGTCCTTTTGAGTTTTCTTTTCTCTTTCTTTTGAGAGATCAACCTCAGAATCGTCTACAGATCCCTCATCCCCGCTTGGTTTTTCAGACTTTTCGCCTGAACCAGGTTTTTTTCCATCTGTATCGATTAAACAAACGACTGAACCAACGGCAACCGCATCACCTTCTTCAGCCATCAGGGTAATAATTCCACTTGCTTCGGCCGGAAGTTCTAAAGTTGCTTTATCACTGTCAACTTCAGCAATAGGTTGATCTTTTTCTACATAATCTCCATCTTCTACCAGCCATTGAGCTATTTCAACTTCTGTGATAGATTCTCCGGGGGAAGGAACTTTCATTTCTAAAGCCATGATCTTTTGTTTTTATTTTTTAGTGCTTTTTGCTTATCGTAAAAAGCGTTTAATATTTAATTTATTCAGCTTATATTGATTTGATCAAACCATCGATTTATCAAATACGTTTTCGATTACCTTTTCATGTCGTTTTTTGGAACGTATCGAACTTCCGGCAGCAGGGGCACTATAAAATTTTCTACTGCACACCCTAAAATTCTTAGCCTCGTCAAAATGTAATAACAAATGGCTGTATGCACCCATATTTCTAGGCTCTTCCTGGGCCCAGATCACATCATCAGCTTTTTTATATTTTGCCATGATCTCCTTCATTTTTTCTGTGGGCAAAGGAAATAATTGTTCTACCCTCACCAAAGCTACATCATCACGCGCATTTAATTCTCTGCGTTCCAACAAATCGTAATAGAATTTACCGGTACAGAATACCAGGGATTTTATTTTATCAACATTTGCCTGGGAATCGTCTATTAGTGTCTGGAAACTTCCTTCGGCAAATTCTTCTTTTGTTGAGATTACTTTTGGATGCCTCAACAAACTTTTAGGGGTAAAGACAATCAGGGGTTTCCTGTAATTCACTTTCATCTGCCTGCGCAGTAAATGAAATAGGTTGGCAGGGGTAGTAACATCGGCAACAAACATATTATCTGTGGCGCAAAGTTGAAGAAAACGTTCCATTCTACCGGAAGAGTGCTCTGCTCCCTGTCCTTCATATCCGTGTGGGAGTAACATCACCAGACCGTTTTGTAATTTCCATTTGTCTTCTGCAGCTGAGATATACTGGTCTATCATTATTTGTGCGCCATTTACAAAATCCCCAAACTGCGCTTCCCAGATGGTCAGCGTTTTTGGGCTTGCCATGGCATAACCGTAATCAAACCCCACAACTCCATATTCTGAAAGCGGGGAATTAAAAATATTGAAATCTCCTACTTTACCTGAAATATTGTTGTGCAAAATAATTTCTTCTTCACTATCCTCAACTTTCACAACAGCATGTCTATGGGAAAAGGTCCCCCTTTCGGAATCCTGACCGCTCATACGCACGCTATAACCTTCCTTTAATAGGGTTCCATAAGCCAACATTTCTCCCATGGCCCAATCCAGTTGATTCGTTTCAAAATACATGGTATGGCGGGCTTCAATAAGTTTCGCTATTTTTCGAAGAAATTTTTTGTCTTCGGGCAATTTTGATATCACCCCGGCTACTTCATCCAAAATTTTGATGTCAACTGTGGTATCCACGGCTTCCATCATTGTATCTTCCTGCGCATTTTCATATTTTTTCCATTCATCTTTCATAAATGGAGTAATTATTGTCGTGTCTTCTTTGCGGGAATTTTCGAGATTTTCTTCTAATTTCGCTTTGTACTCATCCTCCAGCTTTTTCACGTAATCCTCTCCAATGATACCGTCCTCAATTAATTTCTCAGCATAAATATCCCGTGAATTTTTGTGTTTGGCAATAGCTTTATATAGCTTTGGTTGGGTAAACCTGGGTTCATCACCTTCATTATGCCCATATTTTCTGTAGCCAAGAAGGTCTATAAATACATCCCTTCCAAATTCCATTCTATAATCCAAAGCAAATAAAACAGCATGCACCACAGCTTCAGCATCGTCGGCATTTACATGTAAAACAGGAGAAAGGGTTACTTTGGCCACATCTGTACAATAGGTGGAGGAGCGACCATCTAAATAATTTGTGGTAAAGCCTATTTGGTTGTTCACGACTATATGGACTGTTCCTCCGGTTTTATAACCTTCCAGTTGTGCCATTTGCACAACTTCATATACCACGCCTTGTCCCGCAATTGCCGCGTCACCGTGGATGATTATAGGCAGTACCTGGGAAATATTGTCTTTGTATAATCTATCTTGTTTGGCACGGGCAATTCCCTGAACAACTGGCCCTACAGCTTCCAGGTGGGAAGGATTCGGCGCTATATTGATATTGATCTTCTTGCCATTTTTTGTCTTTCTGAGGCTTGACCACCCTAAATGATATTTTACATCTCCGTCAAATATATCCTGCTTGTAATCCTTTCCGTCAAACTCACTAAAGATGTCTTTCGCACTTTTACCAAAAATATTGGTCAGGGTGTTAAGTCTTCCGCGGTGAGCCATCCCCAGCACAAAATCCTTAACTCCAAGATCGGCTGCCTTTTCAATTATTGCGTCCAGGGCGGGGATCAAACTTTCGTTTCCTTCTATTGAAAACCTTTTTTGACCTACATATTTAGTGTGTAAAAAGTTTTCAAAAGAATATGCCTCATTTAATTTGAAAAGTATGTGTTTCTTTTCAGCTTCTTTGAAGTTAGTGTGATTGTCGTTAACGTGTAATTTTTTCTGGATCCATTTTATTTCTTCCGGTCTTCGTATAAACATATATTCTACTCCGATGGAATCGCAATATACCTGTTCCAGATGTGCAATTATTTCCCTTAAACTTAAGGGACCAAATCCAATCACCCCCCCCGCATTAAAGATTTCATCCAAATCGCTTTGTGACAATCCGAAATTTTCAAGGGCCAAAGTTGGGGTATATTTCCTGCGCTCTCTTACAGGGTTAGTCTTTGTAAAAAAATGACCGCGGCTACGGTAAGCATCAATCAATTGAATAACCTGGAATTCTTTTAAGATCGTTTCAGATACCAGATCGCAGTTGAGATCTTCTGGTTGAAGGCCGATTTGTTCCTTTTCAAGATGAGAAATCGCTCCATTTTGCTCACTTCCAAAGTCAAAACCTTGAAAAAAAGCTCTCCAACTTGGTTCAACACTATCAGGGTGTTCTAAATATTGATCGTAAAGATCAGCGAAATGAGCTGTGTTAGCTGCGTTAAGAAATGAAAATTTATCCATAATTTGAAACTGAAGTTTCTTATTTTATAAAACAAAGCGAAAATACAACTTTTAGAAATTGTAGCCTGAGGGAAACTACATATTTATAACTGAAATTATAAGAATTTTAACTATTAAAAAGTTTGCTTTCATTTTAAAAATACCCCTGCTCCATCAGATATTTAGGAAATTCTGACTTTAAGATGTCAGTATAAATTTCTTTTAAACCTCCCTTTCCATCAAAGACACTCCAAAATTTCTAAGCAGTTCTTTTTTATTTTCGGGAAGATCTATTTGATCTAAAACATCAAAAGCTTTTTTGGTGTATTTCTCAATTTCATTTCGGGTCAATTCTGAAGCGCCACTCTGTTCAAAAATACTTTTTACAGCTTCTATTTTTCCGCTGGAATCTGAAGGATCAATACTGTAAAGATGTTCCAGTTGAGAGGCATCGGCTTTTTCAGCATTTTGAAGAGCTGTTAGGTATAAAAAGGTTTTTTTATTTTCAATGATATCTCCTCCGGGTTGTTTTCCAAAAGTTTTGGGATCCCCAAAAGCATCCAGATAATCATCCTGAAGCTGAAATGCAATTCCCAATAAGCAGCCAAATTCATAAAGTGCCTTTTTGCTTTCTTCCGGGGCACCTGCCACAATCGCTCCCATTTGCAGGGAAGCTCCCACTAAAACCGCGGTTTTAAATTCGATCATTTTTAAATAATCCTCAAGCTCTACATCCTCCCTGCTTTCAAAATCAATGTCATATTGTTGCCCTTCACAAACCTGTTTCGCTGTTTTTGTGAACAATTGGGCAAGTTCTTTAAAAACCGGCCCATCATAACTTTCAAATAACTGGTATGCATTTATTAACATCGTATCCCCGGAAAGAATTCCGGTGTTTAGATCCCAACGTTCATGAACAGTCTCTTTCCCCCTTCTCAAAGGTGCAGAATCCATAATATCGTCATGTACCAAAGAAAAGTTATGAAAAACCTCTATGGCCAATGCCGCATCCAATGCTTTCTTATAAGATGTTCCAAAAATTTCGCTGGTCATTAACACCAATACTGGACGAAGGCGTTTACCTCCTAAATTTAGGATATATGTGATAGGCTCATATAAATTTACGGGCTCTTTCGTGATTATTTTTTCAGATAAATAATCCAAAAAAGCTTCACGGTATTGGGAAATTGATAACATTTTTTAAATTTTTGGCTAAAATACCATAATTGCTCTTACTTCTAAATCTTCATCAAATTTAAATCAAAAAAATATAAGGAAACTTTTTGGGTTTTTAAAGTTTCCTTCCCTACTTTTGCACTCCAAAATTTTTTAAGTGAAGGATCAAATTTTAAAAACCTCTGCCGAACTTTTCCTAAACCTCGGGTTTAAGAGTGTGACCATGGACGATATCGCACAAAAAATGGGTATCTCAAAAAAGACCATTTACACCCATTTTTCTACCAAAACAAAATTGGTGGAAGCGACTTCTATACAGTTAATGGAAACCATTAACACGGGGATCAACGAAATAAAAAGCCAGGACAAGAATCCCATTGTTGAACTTTTTGAGATTAAACACTTCACAATGGGTCTTTTAAAAACTGAAAAAGCTTCCCCTCAGTATCAGCTGGAAAAGTATTATCCTAAGATTTACTTGTCAATTAAAACCAATCAAATGGGGCTCATGGGAAATTGCATAGGCCAAAACCTGGAAAAGGGAATATCCGCCGGCTTATACAGGCCAACGATACCGGTAGATTTTATCAGTAAAATTTACTTTCTGGTTGGGGCGGGAATTAAAGACCCCGAAATTTTCTCTCCTGACAAATTTGCAATGAACGATTTGCTGGACCTTTTTTTGGAATATCACCTCAGGGCTATTGTCACGTCAAAAGGACTTGAAACATTAAAAGAATTTATAAATAAATCACCTTTAAAATAAGTAATGAAAAAGATTTTTTTAACACTCTTCCTGGCATTTCCCATTCTGATATATGCGCAGGAAGTGAAAAATAATTCCGCAAAATCTTATACGCTGGAAGAAGCCATCGCTTACGGATTAGAAAACAGTTTCAACTCCAATATTGCGAGCAAAGATGTTGCCATTGCACTCAAACAAAAATGGGAAATAATTTCACAAGGATTACCCCAAATAACCGGGAATGCTGAATATAGAAATAACCTGAAACAGCCAGTAACTTTTATCCCGGGAGAAATAGCCGGTGGAGATCCGGGAACCTTTATCCCTGTAACTTTCGGAACCAAACAAAATTTAACCGCTACCGCAACCTGGAATCAGTTGATATTTGACGGGTCTTATATAGTAGGTGTACAATCCGCAAAAACCTTATTGCAAATTTCTGAAAACTCTAAGGTTAAAACAGATCTTGTGGTAAAGCAAACTATTACCAATGCTTATGGAAATGTATTACTGGCAAGAGAAAGTGTTGAAATTTCTAAAAGAAATTTAGAATCCGTACAGAAAAATTATAACGACACGAAAGTTACTTATGAGAATGGTTTAATCGAGGAAGAGTCTGTAGAGCAGTTGGAGATTACCTTACTTGGTTTAGAAACAAGTTTAAATAATGCAGAACGCATGAAAGGGATTGCCTATGATATGCTAAAATTGAGCATGGGCATCCCCGTAACTACTCCAATAATTGCGATAGATCAATTAGAACAGTTAAGTGTAAAAAATTTCGACTTACTATTATTAAACAAAGAAATTCCCGTTGAAGATAATATAGACTACAGGTTGGCAGAAGATCAAAGCAACCAGGCAGAGATCTTAATAAAACTAGAAAAAAGTAAAGCCCTGCCTACATTAACGGCATTCGTAAATTATGGTGCGCAGGGCAATAGCGACAGTTTCAGTTTTTTTACCAATAACCAGCTGTACTACGATCAATCTGTGTTGGGACTTAGTTTAAATGTGCCTATTTTTAGTAGTGGATTGAGAAGTTCCAGAACTGCACAAAAACAAATTCAATACGAGCAGTCGCTACTTCAACTTGAGTACACCAAAAATCAAGTTGAATTAGACATTCAATCTGCAAAAAACGATTATAAGTTCAGTTTAGAGAACTATTCCAATAAAGGCAAAAGTTTGGCACTCGCTGAACGAATTGAAAACAAGAATCAGGTTAAATTTTTAGAAGGTTTGTCTTCCAGTTTCGAGTTAAATGATGCGCAACAACAATTATATAGAGCACAACAGGAATACCTGCAAGCAATGCTGGAAGTAGTTACCACGAAATCTGAATTAGAAAACCTATTGGACACCACCAAATATTCAAAACAAAATTAGAAACCTCTACAATTTTAAGAAAATGAAAAAGCTATTATACATATCAATATTATCACTACTTCTTGCATCTTGTGGAGGAGATAAAAAGAACTCAATGGAAGCGGTTTTAGAATCCAATGACATTGAAACTATTCAAAATAAAAGAGATGAATTAACTACTCAACAACAAGAAATTCATTCAAAATTAAAGCAATTAGACCACAAACTGGCTGAACTTAATCCTGAAAGGAATGTGCCCTTAATTACTGCTTTCACAGCTAAAGCGGAAAAATTCAAACACTATTTAGAACTTCAGGGAAGCGTAGAGACCAAACAAAACGTGGTAATTAACGCCGAAATGGGTGGGATCCTACAACACATCTATGTAAAAGAAGGTCAAAAAGTATCAAAAGGTCAATTGCTTGCAAGAATAGATGATGGGGGAATGAGCCAACAATTGACTCAATTAGAAATACAAGCAGCTCTTGCTAAAACCACCTTTGAACGTCAACAACGTTTATGGGATCAAAAAATAGGAAGTGAAATCCAGTATTTACAAGCAAAGTCTACTTATGAGGGACAGCAGAGCGCAGTAAATCAAATGAAAAGTCAACTTTCCAAATCTACCGTAACTGCCCCTTTTTCCGGAACTATAGACGACATTATTACCGAGCAAGGAAGCGTAGTTTCTCCGGGACAAACTCCAATATTACGCATTGTGAATCTCAGCGATATGTATATTAAGACAGACGTGCCGGAAAGCTATATCGCAGATGTTGTAAAAGGAAAAAAGGTAGAGGTAACCTTCCCTGTTTTAGGAAAAACTGTTGAAGCAAAAATCAGGCAAACCGGAAGCTTTATCAATCCAGACAACAGGACCTTTAATGCTGAAATCGAAGTGTCAAACAAAGAGAAAGCAATTAAACCAAATTTAACTGCCCGTCTAAAAATTAACGATTATACGAACGAAAATGCCTTATTGATCCCGCAAAGTATCATTTCAGAAAATGCTGAAGGAAATCAATATATTTATATTTTAGACAGTATAGAAGGTCAAAAGGCTTTAGCCAAGCAAACAATCATTAAAACCGGAAAAACTCAGGGAGATGTAATTGAAGTTCTGGAAGGTTTAAAAGATGGAGATGTAATTATCGAGGAAGGTGCCCGAAGCGTGAAGAACGGTCAAACCGTGAAAATTATAACTTACTAAGACCGAGTGATGACTAAGAAGAAAAAAAATATCGAGAAGGAATTCAAAATGTCTTCCTGGGCAATAAAGAATAAGACCACCGCATACATGGGGATGATCTTGATTCTGTTCTTGGGAATCTCTGCGTATTTTTCCATGCCAAGGGAAAGTTTTCCGGAAGTTCAGGAAACAAAGATCTATGTAAGTTCATTGTTCCCTGGGAATACTGCAGAGGATATTGAAAAGCTGATCACCAATCCGCTGGAAGATAAGCTCAAAACGGTGAGTAATGTAGTAGAGATCACTTCCACTTCGCAAGAGGATTATTCTATGATCGTTATAGAGTTTGATGAAGATATATCTGTAGATCTCGCTAAGCAAAAAGTAAAAGACGAAATAGATTCAGAATCTTCAGGTGAGGATTGGCCAACTTTTAATGGTGCCAAAGTTGAGCCCAATGTTTTTGAGTTGAGTATATCTGAGGAAATTCCGATTTTAAACATCAACATCTCGGGAGATTATCCTGTGGCAAAACTCAAGGAATTTGGAGAATATCTTCAGGATGAAATTGAAAACCTTGACGAGATCAAGAAAGTAGATATTCGGGGAGCACAGGAGAAAGAGATCGAAGTAGCTGTAGATATTTATAAAATGATGGCTTCTTCTGTAAGCTTTCAAGACATTAGCAGTGCCATAAGTAATGGAAACATGACCATGTCTGCAGGTAATTTTGTTGCCAGCGGTCAGCGAAGAACCATCCGGATTATTGGAGAGATCGACAAACCATCAGATCTGGAGAGTTTCGTTGTAAAGTCTGAGGACGGGAATAATGTTTACTTAAAAGATATAGCGACTGTTTCTTTTAAGGAGAAAGACAAAACTACGTATGCACGTGAATTTGGGGATCAGGTTGTTATGCTTGATGTTAAAAAACGTGGAGGTAAAAACATGGTAGCTGCGGCGGAGCAAATTGAAGTAATTGTGAAAAATGCCAGGGAGAATGTTTTCCCTACCAATCTTAATATTACCATTACTAACGACCAGTCATCAAAAACGATTGGACAAGTAGACGATCTTGTAAATAACATCATCTTCGGGATTATTTTGGTGGTTACCGTATTGATGTTCTTTTTAGGGTTCAAAAATGCATTATTTGTAGGGTTCGCAATTCCTATGTCTATGTTTATGTCCTTATTGATCCTGAACCAGTTGGGATATACGATGAATACTATGATCCTTTTTGGATTAATTATGGGACTTGGGATGCTGGTAGATAACGGGATCGTTGTTGTGGAAAATGTTTACAGACTCATGGACGAGGAAGGCATGACCCGACTAAATGCTGCAAAGGAAGGAATTGGGGAAATTGCATTACCAATTATTATTTCAACGGCTACAACGGTAGCGGCATTTATTCCATTAGGATTATGGCCGGGAGTTATGGGTCAATTTATGATCTATTTCCCAATTACGCTCTCGGTGGTTTTAGGATCTTCCTTATTTGTGGCAATTTTCTTTAACTCTGTTTTGGTATCTCAGTTTATGACCACCGAAGACAGAAATCAGCCAAGAAAAACAATTATCAGGGTGTCTTCTATAATTGCCGGTATCGGTTTGTTAATCTTCATTTTTGGTGGCGATTACAGGGCATTAGGTTCCGTTATGATCTTTACCGCGATCATGATGTGGGTGCATCGATTGTTTATAAGAAAAATGGCTAATAGATTTCAGAAAAAATCCTTGGTGAAATTAGAAAACCTGTATGAAAACAGTTTAACTTCTTCCTTCAAGAAAAAACGCCCTTACTGGATCGTGGGAGCAACTTTCTTATTATTGATAATAGCCTTCATAGCTTTTGGAGCCTCTTTAGCTTCACAACGCACAAAAGTGGAATTCTTCCCTGATAATAAACCTAACCAGATCATTGTTTATATCGAATATCCTGAAGGGACAGATATAGAGAAGACCAATGCGATTACCAAAGAAATTGAAGCAA
>Ga0314774_1001501_pt1 | contig 14746 bp, 16 predicted proteins | sample MetaGCBIA2018_FD_204515 | JGI IMG/M metagenome (GOLD analysis project Ga0314774, IMG submission 204515) | Cryopeg brine microbial communities from Beaufort Sea near Barrow, Alaska, United States - CBIA 2018 | ecosystem: Environmental > Aquatic > Marine > Coastal | place: USA: Alaska | collected... | reverse complement strand
ACCGTTATCACTGGCACAATTCGAAACGTTATGATTTTCCATGAACCACAAAAGTGGCACAATTCAAACCGATATCACTGGCACTAACAAACCGATATCACTGGCACAATTTGATCCGATATATCCAACTACAATTGGCGCAGTTATAGGAGCCTATCTTGCAGGAATAGTTTCGGTAAATACGATTTCAATTGTCTTTTCTGCAATACTTGTTTTTTCCTCTTTTTCCTCAATATTTTCAAAAAAAGAAGAAGGTAATTTTACAGAAGAGAATAAATACGCCAGAATATTTAAATTAAATGGCAAATATCCTACCCCTGAGGGGAAGCAGAGTTATTCGGTTCAAAATGTTCCTTTTGGATTCGCTCTCAGCAGTCTGGCGGGTATTATATCGGGATTACTTGGAATTGGTGGGGGAGCAATAAAAGTAATAGCCATGGATCGGATTATGAAAATACCTTTCAAGGTATCTACAACGACCAGTAATTTTATGATAGGCGTAACTGCCGCTGCAAGTGCGGGAATATATTTGAAAAACGGATATATTCATACAGCTCTTGTAATGCCTGTTATGCTGGGTGTTTTAACCGGGGCTTTTCTGGGCACTAAAATAATGGCATTCACTTCTTCTAAAAGTTTGAAAATTATTTTTTCGGTAATCACACTTGTAATGGCTTATGAAATGTTAAAAAATGGATTAAAATGATTAAAAAACACGCTAACAAGGAAAATATGGATAGGAGCATCGAAGTCATTTTAGGCAATCTGCTAAAAATAGGCGTTCTTGCTGCAGGCAGTGTAGTTATTATCGGTGCCGTTCTGTTTTTAGTAAGGCATGGATTGGAAACTCCAAGCTATCACATATTTAAGCCCGACAGCTTTAATTTTTCTGATTTCAGTAATTTATTCAGAGGAATAATTGCATTCCATTCTGTTTCGATAATGGAATTAGGGATTTTGATTCTGATTACAACCCCTGTACTTAGAGTCTTTTTTTCAGTGTTTGCTTTTGTTTATGAAAAGGACTATATGTATGTCGCTTTTACAGTTATTGTTCTCTTTGTTCTGATTTTTAGTTTTTTTTCCTAATGAAAATAACCTCTGGAAAGATGTAAAAGTATATACTCAAAATTAAACACTCTATAATTATGCAACTTTAACCACCGAATGAATTATTAAAATATAAGCTAGCAAGTATAAATGCCCAATCTGAATAGGAGATTTCAAAAATGCAGCATTCATGCCAAAAAAATGATAAAACAGGACATGTACTAATAATTAAAGACTGGTTTATCTTATAAAAAATTGAATGAAAGGCACGATGCCCCAACATGATATAGTGCATTCGGGTTTCAGATGTTTTCGAAAGTTTCGCAGCTCGAAAAAAATAGGTGTAAACTGATAGGAAATCGATTAAAAATCCTGCACAGCACCATACCATCAACCGTTGTATTTTATAATAGGAAAACATTTTGTCAAACAAGAAACTGTCGGAATTTTAAACAAAAAAGACAAATTTTGCTGATTTTGAAAATTGAAATAAAAACAAAAAACAGAAAGAAAATATTTTAAAAGAACAATTTGAAAAAACAGAGAAAGATCAGAATTTTTACCAATTGAGACGGAAAAACCAAACGGAAAAAAGAATTTATCCATTTCAAGTTTTTAGCAAGCAGAGAAAGTTCCGACTTTTTAAAAATTAAACGTGATTATTGAAACGGAAAACCAAAATAGAAAAAACAGTTTTCCAGTTTTTAGATTTTAACAAACAGATTAAAAAAGCACTAAAAGGCAACACCGTATATAATTTATGCTCAAATCGGATTTAGTACAAACCGACAAACATTCAATAAAAATTTGTTCTGGCGGAAAAATCTCCGATTTTTCAGTCGCACAAATCATAATACAAAACCGTTGTAGGTAATTCAAGAAATGAAAAAAGCATATTTAGCAATAAGTTACTCTAACAGAAAGTTATTTGATAAGGAAGTTAAAACTCTGATAGAATTATTTGAAAAGAATAACATCAAATTACTTGTTTTTGTAGACAAATATGATTTTAAAGAAAATGAGGAAAAAGAAATGATGGAAACTGCATTTCAGGAGATTGATAAATCTGATTTTTTAATAGCAGAACTAACGACTAAATCAATTGGAGTTGGAATTGAAATTGGATATGCTTTTGCAAAAGAAAAACCGATTCTATATCTACGAAAAAAAGATTCTGAATATTCAACGACAGCTTCAGGAAGTTCTTCCTACATAATTGAATACGAAAACGAATTTGATTTGAGAAAGTCAATAGATAAATTATTAAAACGATTAAATTAAAAAACTACCTACAACACCTCATAAAATTTATGCTTAAATTTGAACTAATACAAACGACAAACATTCAATAAACATTTTGCTACGGCGGAAAAATCTCCGATTTTTACGTCGCACAAATCTTATAAAAACACGTTAACTAAAATGCCAGAAAAAAATTCAGCTAAACAAGAAACTGTATGATTTTTAGGCTAAAAGACAAAAATTACAGATTTCAAAAATTAGAACAAACCAAAATTAAAAATTAATAGCTATAAATTAAAATTACAGAAACGAAACAAAAAAAAATAAGCTTATGAAAAAAATAACTTCACTCCTATTTTTGGCAATTCTAACAATTTCGTGCCTATCAGAAAAAGAAAAACAACTTAATGAAAAATCACAGTTAATTTTTAACGAATCATTTGAGAAAATCAAAAAAAGCAATTTTAATATCAATATCGATAGTTTTAGAGTTGTTTATGAAAAACATAAATCTGAAAATCCTCAAACAGGATTGGACTTTGCAAATAGTTTTGAGGAATATTCAATTAAGTTAATACTAAAACGAGAAGAAATAGAACAAGCCGACTATGTTCGTGAATCACAAAGAAGACAACGACAAGTTGAAAAAGAAGAAGAAACCCGGAGTTTGGGAAAATAGTAAATATGGCAAACTTCAAAAAAAGCATCCTGATTGGTCAGATGAAGATTGTAAAAGAGTAATTGACAAAAAAATATGGATTGGTATGTCGTTAGAAATGCTAAAATATCAACGTGGATTACCAAATCGTTCAAATCCATCAAATTATGGAAGTGGAACTCAATATCAATGGTGTTGGGATGATTATAATCCTTCTTGTTTTTTTTATGGCGGAGAAGATGGAATAATTACAGCATACAACTAAAATGAGGAAAAGCACTTTAGTTAACACCTCATAAAATTTATGCTTACATTTAAACTAAATAACAAACTGATTAACATCCAACAAACGCTTTGCTACGTCCGAAAAATCTCCGATTTCTCAGTCGCACAAATCTTATAAAATCCCGTTGTGTGTAATACAGAAAATGACACAAATGTTGATTAATGTATTGATTAAACAAGGTGATAAGATTGTTGAACAAATAATTATTGATTGCAATTTTAATTAGTATTTGCTCATAAAGAGTATTGATAAATAATTTTAACAAAATAATAATGGAAAAGAAATTTGAATATCAATTTAATAATTCACTCGGTATATTATTTAAAACATATTATGGACTTATTACAATTGAGGATATAGAATCTTCTTGGGAATATGCTTTTGAAAATGGTTTAATACCCAAAGAAAAAAAAGGGTTCATTTTAGATTATCGAAATTCAAATTTTAATATCAAAATTAATGAACATACTTTGATAGCGAATTTTTATAAAAAACATATTAATATATTCGGAAATTATAAAATCGCTATAATTACTGAAGAGCCGAGAGATATTGTGATTCCAATGCTAGTTGAATCCCAAGATGAAGGTTATAGTTCTAAGCCCTTTAGCACACTTGAAGCTGCTATAGCTTGGATATTAAGTTGAATTATTGATGTACGTACACACAACACCTCATAAAATTTATGCTTACATTTAAACTAAATAACAAACCGACAAACATTCAACAAACGATTTGCTACGTCCGAAAAATCTCCGATTTCTCAGTCGCACAAATCTTATAAAATCCCGTTAGCCAAAATTGCATGAAAAATATGAAAACTAATTTCAAATTGGCATCCATTCTATTAATAATAGGATTTACAGGATGTTGCAATGAACAATTGATTGACACTTATTTACTTTCTGAATATGATAAATCCTTAATACCTTTCAATGATTATCAAGACTTGATTTACATAAATGAAAACGGACAAAATATCAAAGCTTCTACTCAGCCGAGAATTATTAATTTAGAAAGAGATTATCGTGGACCCGAAAGCTGCGAATATTGGGAAGTAGAAAGTTTAAGTAACTTTATTAACTTTCCCCAGAATGGTTTTTCAATACAATTAGGTATAGGTACGTTTAATGATTTGAGTTTTTTCGGACTAGAATATGTAATTCCAAATAGTGATAATTCTGATAATGAGTATTTTACAGAATTAATGAATCCTTTTAATGAACAAGTTGTAGATATTAATTTAAATGGTTTTGAATTTAAAAACGTTTTTGTTTTCAACAATAATTATCTCAATGAAAATAGTAAAATAGATCTTATATTATACTCTTCTGAGGGAAAAGGAGTAGAATTAATTAGTTTTTCAGATGGAAAATTTTTGAAATTAAAATAGAAACTTTGGCTAACAAAGAACTGAGTTAAAATCCAAGTCTTTTTACACTAATCTCGACACATATTTTTCATCATCATACAAACCCGTTAACCGAGTTGCAATGTCGCAGCACCTATGTCGAAATCGTGTTGTATGACGTTGCAATAGTGTTGCAACGCCGTTGCTTGACGTTGTAAAAAAAATGGCTGTACTCAATAACTTAACGCAACAAATCTAAATTTATAGATTTGTAATACCTGTGTATCAACGAAACTATGATTGGACTATTAATGAATGTAAAGAATTAGTAAATGATATTATAGCTGTAGAAACTGAAAATAGAGGTACTCATTTTATTGGCAGTATTGTTTTTATACATGAAGGTACTTACAGTACAAGTGAGGTAAAGGAATTGGTGATAATTGATGGCCAACAACGCTTGACGACGATTAACATTTTGTATGTGGCATTGTATCGATTTGCAAAGGAAAACAATTTGGCTCAAGACGCTGAACGACTATTTAATATGTTTCTTACCAATCAATATGTTGAGAAAGAATCGAGTAAGCTTAAATTAAAACAAACAGATACCAATTCTAAAGCATTTAAAGCAATTATGCTATGTACTGAGAATGTATTTGGCATCTATTCAAATGTAATTGAGAATTACAATTATTTTAGAAGTATTATTGAGATAGACACTTTTCAAACTATTTTAAAAGGGTTGAATCGTTTAATATTTGTTGAAATTTCTTTAGAGCGCGATAAAGATGATCCACAACGCATTTTTGAAAGCCTTAATTCAACTGGTTTAGATCTGTCACAATCAGATTTGACACGGAACTTTATTTTAATGGATCTAGAACCTAAAGATCAGTATACTATATTCGAGCAAATTTGGAATCCAATAGAAGAAAATGCCCGAGATTTAGTGAAACAAAAATCAATGGTATCTGATTATATCAGAGATTATTTAACACTTCGTAACAAGAAAATCCCTAATAAAAACAAAGTATATCTTGAAATTTTTAAACTATTATATTATTTCTTTTTTCTGAAGTCAGTTTTTAGAAACACACCAACCTGCAAACGGTCAAAAGCCTTTGTTTGAAAACGATGCTTTAAATATCCCATTTGAAGGTTTAAGTTTTTATTAAATTTATAGCCTAAAGCCCCATAAAGTCTGTTTTGAGAGAATAAATTTCCCTGTAAATTTAAAATGATTTCATCATAAGCATTTATGAATAATTTTTTCGATAAAGGAATAATGAATTGTAATCTATAACGGATTCTTTGCTGAAAATCTGTTTTTGAACCTAAATCTAGAAACCTATGTTCTAAAATATAGCGATGTTTAATATTTACCTTTCCAATTTTATTAGTAAAAATAATTTGTTCAAAAAGACGATTTTCATTTATGTCATTTTCTTCAGCAAGATCTTCAAAGGTTTTGTCGATTTTCAGATGCGCATAACCAAATGATCCTGTTAGCTGTGGATTAAATTTGTAATTCACACTGACCAATACTAAACCAAGTTCCAAATTATCGGCGGCATTATACAACCTCAACTGCCCAAGAGTTGTTATACTTACTTTATTAGAAATTTTATGAAAACCCGCAAATGTATACCAAGCTCCTAATTTTTTTTCTCCAGTCTCCTGAGTAAAACCATTGTAGCTTATTAGTAGAGCAGCTATAATTAATATATATATTTTCATTTTTATTATTTTAATAATTTAATTTTTATTTTACGCTTAGAATTTAATCTAAATAGAATATTAGCACAAAAAACAATTCTTATAATGATTTAATGAATTTAAATTTTTCTATAATTCTTATCTATTAGATTAAAAATCTGTTAATTGAATTACTGTATTGATAGTGGGAATTAATAAAAAGTATTTTTCAAGCCAACTTTGCGAAGTCAACTGTTTTACTTATTATTTCATTTGTTATACGTAGATAAAATTAAGCACTATATACTCCATTCCTTTTTAAAAGAACAATTACTTGATTATATAGGTAAGAGTTAAATAATGGTCGATCACAAAACAAAATTTGATATCATACTAAAATATTAAGTTTCCCAATATCAATAATCAGTTTATTTTAAAATGTTTACGGACCATTCCTTACCACTTACATCAGTCAATGTTAAAGTATAGTTACCTTTGGGAATTGAGCTCAAAACAGTATCTGTTACAGTTATTGTTCCTTTAGCACCTAATGGTAGAATCATACTATGCTTTCCAGGTTTTATTTTAGAAATATATTTATTTGTAATCTTCTCTTTAGGAAATTTAGCTAAATCATCTGCCTTAAGTTGTATGATTTTATCTCCAGTCTTATTGGTTAAAGTAACATCAATCAAAAAGGATCCATAAACATCAACTCCTTCAACTCTAAATAATTGAAATGAAAGTGAATCATCCTCTAATCTAGCCTCATTAATTTCAACTTTTGGATTAATGGACATATTATGCAAAGGTCCCCAAATTCCTCCATGAAAATATTGATTGGTAAAAAGAGTGATAAATAAAATTACAACAGTACCTGAAAGTGCTAATTTATGTAAACGATTTGCTGCTATAGGAAGCTCACCTGACCCAAACCAGCTAAACCATTTCTTGCCAGTGATTTTTATATTCTTTTTAATCAACCAATAATCAATTGAATATCTACCGCTACCTGATAGGAATAAGGTAAATCCAGCAGCAATTCCCAAAACCCCTATTTGCCATTCATCTAAACAAGTAGTACCTAACCAACCTGCAGATAATAATATTGCTAAAGCCAAGCCAGTAATAACTATACTCATTGTTCTTGTGAACAATCCTAGCATAAATAGTAATCCAACAACTCCTTCGATTATAGTGAAAGTTACCATGGCCAACCAAAGTGAATCTGGATTTTCTAATAGGTATTCAATAATTGGTTTAATACCTAAGGAATTTGGTAAAAAATGATTGAATTTATGTCCTATATAGCCTGCAAAATCTGGGTCTAATTTAGGTTTTAGAATAACTCTTCTCCAAAATGCTGAGAAATAGGTCCACCCAACGACCAACCTAATTGTAAGGGTGAAAAGTCCAGTCAGATAATATGACTGCTTATTATATGTATTATCCATTTTATTTTATATTAAAAGATTATATGTATTTAACTTGAAACGAATTAAGCTATACACATGTATTTCAATCTTTTATATAAAATATAGAGTGGTATGCCCGAATCCATTTGTTCCATTTGTAGAACATAGGATAAATGGATATTTTGTTTTTGACAAAAAAAGCAAGGACATTCGGGTAGATCTCCACTAAATCCCTCAATTTTCTTTACAATAAGTAAGTTTTTCGCTAAATCCGTTTTAACTGTTTCTAAAAAACATCCATACTTTTGTGAAAGTTGGCTTTTACTTCTATTTGGTACTTCAGTAGTTTTTACACCAACAAGTCGTTGAATAGAGTTTCTTACAGGACAGGGAGAAATAACCAATAAAATGAGCATTAGGAACCCTAAGCCGCATAGTATTTTAATTCGTTTATTTAACACCTGTATTTTCACAATTAAAATTTATTTGATTTAGTGAAATGGTCAAAGTTGAATTTTTTAAAACAACTTAACAATCACTAGTTCTAAATTTTTTGTAAAATTAAAATTAAATAACTCTCTTTTATTTGATATTTATCACCTAATGAGATGTTTTTTTATTTTACACGAGAAGAATTGTTTTTTTCTAATTCTCTTTCTGAATAGGAATTTTAAGTTTAATTAATTTTTGAGTAAAGTCAGAAATAGAGCAAATTTATCGGACGGTAAAAAGCACGGTGAGTTTCATATAGTAATTTGTGGTAATATTGATTAATAGATCCAACCAATCAGCTTTATCATTTGCCCATCTCAACCATTCTTGTTTCTCAATAGTTGCATTTAAATGATCAGCAAAAAGTAAACTGATTTAGACAATTACATAGAGCGGGTGTTGCTCCCCCTCTTAGGCTCGAAATAAGGACCCTCTGATTAACACTCACTACCCATTTTTAAAACATATCCAAATTCTATAGAACCTTCATTAGTATATTTAATGGTATTTTTAATTAGGTTGGTCAATACTTCATTTCAACTAAACCAAACGAAAGCTTTTTATTGTATCCGGACTAAATTCCGGATTTTCTTTCAAAAACGCTTTCATAGCTTCAACAGCCTTTTGACTATGTTCTTTCCGATTTACACCATATTTTTTTGCGACACCTTGCATAGTAACGAAGCTAACTTTATAGGTTTTATCCAAATCAAGATGAGAACATTTATAGTAGATTTCCTGAATGCGATGTCCCTTCGGGTTTTCTATACGCATATTTATTTGCAATCCTAAAACACGTTTTACATAGCCTCCCATTTGTTTAAGCGGATTCTTGCAAAACGTTCGTTCCAGATTTTCTTCTAACATTTCCTTGATTTCTAAACCCGTCAGCTCTATAGTTGAAATGGGTGGATTCATTGGAGCGATATTGTAAAGGTCATTTTCAGTAATTTTTCCTACTGCAATAGGCGCACCGTAACGCCATCCATTTGAAAATGCAATATCAGTCTTTGTTACGTGTGCAATGGCCTTCAAGAGAAGATTATCCATTGTGGAATTTGTGGTATTATAACGATGTAATATCTCTTTGGTATGGCCTAAAGCAGTCGTGCTAATTTCTTGATAGGGCTTTAAGACTTTCTTAACTAACTTATCCACTTCAGTATTTTTCGGTACCGAATTATCCACTTTTATAAGCTCGTAATTATAGTTTTGAATTTTATTTTCTTCAAAATAAATAGTAAAATTACCTACAAATACACCGTGGCATCCACATTGCACAATACGTGCTCCGTTGACTTCAATAGGATTATAAATTCGATTATGGGTATGAGCACTCAAGCAAATATCGATACCTTTTACTTTTTTCAATAGGACAACATCTTGTGGAAAACCGTTATGCGAAAGCAGTACGATGATATCTGCACCTTCGTCTTTTAACTTCTTAATATAATTGGGAAGCTCGTCTATTCCTGAAGTAAATTTTAAACCTTTACTCATTTTCTCCGGCATAACTTTATCTACAATCATAGCGCAGATCCCGATAACACCAATCTTTACACCTTCTTTTTCTATTAGCTCCGTTGGTTGTAAAAAATTGGAACCGTCTTCAGTAAATACATTGCATCCCAGTATTGGGAAATTCAACTGCTTGTTGATTTTTTGTAACTGTTCTGGTCCATATGCAAAATCCCAATGCCCTACCAGAGCATCAGGTTTTAGTGCATTTAAAATGGAAATAATGGCTTCACCTTTCGAATCCACTAACGGTTTGGTTCCGTGTAGCGTATCACCACCATCAAAAAGAAGCGTATTCGGATTTTCTTTGCGGATATCTTCTACTAAACCTGCAATATGGGCATAACCGCCAGCAGTTTCCACGACCTCTCCGGTTTCATCGTAAAATAATTCAGAATGTGGTGCAAGGTAACCGTGCACGTCATTTATAAATACTATGTTCAGTTTCATAATTTTAATTTTTTAGTGAAAAAATAAGTTTTGGGCTTCTTTACACTGATATTTTAGTTAAAAATAGAGATAATTAATTTACAAATGAATCGGATTCTGCACTTTTTGAATTACTGTTCAAAACAATTTCTGTTGCCGTTCTGTTTTCAAATTCTTTAAGACCATTGTCCAAAAATTCAATAAAGTTCGCAACATTCAAATCATAACCTTTCGGGGCGCTCAAAAGCGAACCTTTGGTGTCTATCAAAGTATAATATGGTTGTGCGTTGGCGTTTAGTTTCTGTATCATGAAATCAAGATTTTGGCCACCTATGGTTTTCTTTATTCGCTCGTCGTATGCAGAAACATACCATTCGTTTTCGGGCAGTTCGGTTTTTTCATCTACATAGAGTGCCACTACCACATAATCTTCCTTCAGTTTTTTCAGCACTTTCGGGTCAGACCAAACGGCAGCTTCCATTTCCCGACAGTTTACACAGCCGTGACCAGTAAAGTCGATAAATAAAGGTTTGTCCTGTTTTTTGGCACAGGCCAGTGCTTGTTCGTAATCAAAATAGCCTTGAATACCATACGGCAGCTCCAGCATATTACCGTATTTTGGGGCACCGCATTCCGAAATTTCGGGTGTACTGTTTGAAAGGTTCGAAACTTGGGGCGAGTTCATCACAAAACTCTGCGAACCCAAAGGTGGCATATATCCAGCCAATGCTTTCAATGGCGCACCCACCATTCCTGGAATAAGATAAATTACAAAACTAAAAACTAATAAGGCCGAGATTACGCGTCCTACCGATGTACTCTTTGGTTTCTCCTCGTGTGGGAATGTGATTTTTCCCAAGAGGTAAAATCCCAGAAAAGCGAATATAACAATCCATATGGCAAGGTACACATCGCGGTTCAGCATATTCCAATGATAGACTTGGTCAACTATGCTTAAGAATTTTAATGCAAGTGCCAACTCAACAAAACCAAGCACAACCTTAACGGTATTCATCCAACCGCCACTTTTAGGCATAGACTTTAGCCAATTGGGAAAGATAGCAAATAAAGTAAATGGCAATGCAAACGCTAAAGAAAAGCCTAACATTCCCACTATAGGTTGTATAGTTTCGCCACTAGCGGCTTGTAAGAGAATGGTTCCCACTATTGGTCCTGTACAGCTAAAGCTTACCAAAACCAGCGTAAAGGCCATAAAAAAGATGCCCACCAAACCGCTTTTGTTGGACTGTGAATCCATTTTATTCACGAATTTATTGGGCAGCCGTATTTCAAACAAGCCAAAGAATGAGAGCGCAAATAATACGAATATAGCAAAGAAAAATAGGTTTGGTATCCAGTGCGTACTTAAAAAGTTAGCAAAATCTGCGCCAAACAATACTGAAAACAAAGTGCCAACTATAGTGTAAATAGCTATAATAGAAATCCCGTACAAAATGGCTTGTGCAATTCCCTTTTTACGGCTGTTATTGGACTTTGTAAAAAAACTAACGGTCATCGGTATCATTGGGAAAACACAGGGCGTGAGCAAGGCCACCAGACCTGCGCCGAATGACAGCAAGAAAAACGTCAGCAGAAATGAAAAACCATGTCCTTCGGTCTCCGTTATCTTAAAGTCATTGTCAAATGCTTTCAAGACCATAGGTGCCGACGCATCAGTATCGCTTGTAGCGATCTCCAAAGGTTTTTTGGGAACATTGCCCAATACCGAAATGTCACTTTCAAAAGGAATACATTGCCCATTTACATCCGAACACATTTGGTAAGATGCCATTGCATTGATTTCGGGATTCTCTAAATTGACTATAAAACGCTGTTTGAATTTTGCTTCTTTTGTAAAATAGGTGTATTCACCTTCAAAAAGTTCATCGTACTTTTTCTTTTGCCCAATTGGTTCCAGATTGCCCAATTTTTTAAATTGTTCGCTTTCGTTGAATTTGAATTCGGTGACTATTGGCCCAACGTCAGGGTCGAAGTCGCTAGAATACATATACCAATCTTGCGGGATTATGGCGGTAAAAAGTACGGTTATCGTATCGCCTTTGGCAATCGTACTTTCTTGGACTTCCACTTTCCATTCGGGTGCTTCCATCACTTGCGATTGCCCGATATGGCTTAATAGCGCAAGGAAAAATACCAATATTAATTTTAGATGTCGCATACTATGCTATTGATTTTAGGTATTACTGAAAGGGATGGATAAATTCATAAGTTTCCATCCCTCTTCAGAAAAAATGCTACTTTAAACTATTCAGGAATTTTTTGAATTCCGGGTCGCTATAATCGGCCATTCCCTTATGAGTTAATACCAAGTTTCCTTTGGCATCAATAACATAGGTAGTTGGAATGGCAGACGATTGATACATTGCAGGCAGATTACTTACTGGAGCATAAATAGGCAGGTCGTATCCATTACGTTTATCAAAATCCTTTGCTTTTTCAAAATCATCATCGAGCGATAACATTACAAAAGCAACTTCATCACCCATTTCTTCGTGCAATTTATCTATGCTGGGCATTTCGGCGATACAGGGCGGGCACCACGTGGCCCACATATTGATAAAGATGACCTTGCCCTTAAACTCTTCCAGAGATATAGTATTTCCTTCCCTATCAATCAGTTTAAAGTTGAAATCTGCTTGGATAGGATCTGACATAGTTACCGCTTCATCTTTATTTTCGTTTTCATTGCTCCTCGCTTGTGAAATTTCCTCCACATCGGGGTTCATCAAGCCGGTTGCGAGTAATCCACGTTGCGCAAAACCAATGACTTCGGTATGTAAACCGGTTGCATAAAGCGTAATGGCCACTACGGCAAATATTCCATACTGAATCCAAGTTTTCTTAGAGTTCTTATTTTTTTTCTTATTGTACATTTTGAATTGTTTTTAATTTGTGAATGTTTTGTTATTGGATTTACAGGCTTAAACTTTTATACCCTTTTTTCTGTAGCTGAAAGTTGTAGAAAATTCCATTTTCAACAACCTTCATTTCTTTGGGCACTTTTGTTTTATCTACTTTGAATTTATTGAGCGAAAAACCACAGGCCACTAATTTTACCCCAGCTTTTTCGGCTTTTTCAATAAACTTGGTTATTTTTTCCGCATCGGTAATATCTCCTATTTCTTTACCGCAAATGATTACCTGAAAATCGCCGAAGTTTTCTCCTTCTTCCTCTTTAAGCGCTTCTGCAGTTAGGATTATCGGTTGAAGTTGTGCTACTTTTTTGGTAAGCACCACATAATTATTTTTTTTGTGGTGCATCCTGTTTTGGGCTTCTGCAGAAAATGTTGAAAATACCAAAACCAGTATTATTGTGTTTAAAAATAAATTTTTCATGAGTTATGTTTTTTGAGTTATTTTAAAATCGTTTAGTATAAAAAATAAGAGTCCGCCAAAAATTGCGATATTCTTAAAAAGGGGACCAAGGCTGTTCATTTGGCCGACCTGAACTGTAAGCGTAATTGGAATTAAACAAGCTGCCAGAATTATTGCGGCCCATTTGGTTTTAAAACCAACCATCAGACTTAATCCGCCAAGTAGCATGGCAATTCCTGAAAGGATGATGATTAATGTTGGATCACCAAATAGATAGGCAAGTCCTTTGAATGTTGCCTGTTCAATTTTTTGAAGCGTTTTTTCAATATTGAATAAATGGCTTAAACCTGCCACCAAAAAAATACTGCTTAGCATGACCCTAAAGATTTGTATGGAGCGTAGATTTACTGAAATCTTCGTCATATTTATGGATAAATAGTTAGTAAATACAGCCGTAATGAGAACCGTCGTCCGAATTTTTTATTCAGTTTTTACTGAAAAAAATCAATTGAGTAGAGGAATCATCTTAGTAAAACAGCTGATGTTATGTTGTTGAAAAAAGTTGAATTATACTTTTGGCGGAGGGTAAAATTTATCCTGGAAGGTGCTAATTATCGATTCGGTATGATCATTGTGTTTTTGATAATTAGTTTCTGTAAATGAGATTTGATCATTGAAAGTTTCAAATTGAAACTGCGAAGTACAAAAGCCATTTAGTGTAATCACTCGCGAAGCTAATAGGTCGTTAGCCTGCGAAAAATCAGCAGTTTTCTTTGTCTTCTTTGGAGGATTTTCAGTTTTGCAATGCGGGTTTACGAAAGATATATCACTTCCGCTGAACAGTAAGTTCAGTCCATCTGCATCTTTGGTAGCAAATTTTGCCAAAAAGATGAAGGTAAGAAATACCGCTATGTAAGCTTTAGTTTTCAAGATTGATGCAAAATTAAAGGAAAGGATTTGTCTTATGTGTAACCTTTAGCACCTAACTGTGTTAAAATGGTATTAAATAAAATGTCGTCTTTATTATTTGAAGACATTGAAACTCCTATTAAAACTTACTCCATAATATCAAGATTATCATTTATAAATATTTGGCTATTTCGGAGTGACCACCAAAGGAAATAAAATGCTGGCTAAAATCCACAACAATCCGAAATTAGAGGGTCCAAGAATGCCTGTAATTTTACCACTGGAATTAGAAGATAAATGGCTAATTCCAATTGAAGATGAATTAGATATAAAATCCATTCAGAAATTGATAAGAGAATATC
>Ga0314774_1001498_pt1 | contig 14763 bp, 13 predicted proteins | sample MetaGCBIA2018_FD_204515 | JGI IMG/M metagenome (GOLD analysis project Ga0314774, IMG submission 204515) | Cryopeg brine microbial communities from Beaufort Sea near Barrow, Alaska, United States - CBIA 2018 | ecosystem: Environmental > Aquatic > Marine > Coastal | place: USA: Alaska | collected... | reverse complement strand
AGCTCATGGCACGATCCGCTTCCTGGGGCCAGGCCACTGCGGAATTCCAGTCAGCATGGACGGTGTATTACTGGGCGTGGTGGATATCTTGGTCACCTTTCGTTGGCATCTTCATCGCGCGCATTTCTCGCGGTCGGACTATCAGACAATTCATCCTCGGCGTGATCCTCATCCCGTCGTCCCTGCTGTTCGTTGCCTACGGAATCATGGGCGGGACTGCCATCGCGATGTACCGCGATGGCACCTTGGGCGTCATCAAACAGGTAAATCCTCCCGAGGTGCTGTTCAAGATGGTGGAGAATCTTCCCTTTGCTGGCGTCCTGCCGATACTTATCATGTTCATTCTGGCAATTTTCTACATCACCTCCGCAGACTCTGCATCGGTGGTGATGGGCATCCTTACAACGCGCGGCCGCCAAAACCCGCCGAAGGCCATCGTGATTTTCTGGGGCTTCGTGATGAGTGGGATTGCCATCGTCATGTTGCTTCTTGGCAACACCTCTGCGCTCAAGGGACTGCAATCCCTGGTGATCATCACGGCGGTGCCGTTCGCCCTCGTCATGCTGCTGATCATCATCGCGTGGTTCCGCGATCTGCGCACCGACCCGCACACCCTGCGGCAGCAGTACACCGAAACCGCGGTGAGCACCGCCATCATGGAGGGCATCGACAGGTATGACGATGACTTCAGACTGGACGTGATCCGCACGGAGCCCGGTGAGGGAGCCGGCGCAGGGGTCGACTCGACGAGCGAGGAATACACCGCGTGGTACCAGCGCACTGATGAGCGCGGCGAACCGGTCGGTTACGATTTCGACACCGGTAAATGGGCTGACAACTGGGCGCCGGAAACCGGTGAGATCAACGCCGTCGCTGACGAGACGACCGAGATCTCCGCGTCTGGTGACGAAGCGGACACCGGCAGAGAAAAAACTTGACGGGCGATCGATTTCGGGGTGGTGACCACTCGCACGAATCGCTCCTGCCGGCAGGCAGCGCCCACGGGCCGAAAGAGATGTTAGAGCAGTTCATGGGAAGGAAAAGTTGATCATGAGACCAAATATTGTTGTTATCCAAGCCGACCAGATGGCGGCGCAGGCACTGGGCGCATACGGGGACGGAGCAGCCCAGACTCCGAACATCGACCGTTTGGCGGCTGAATCCGCTGTGTTCGAACGGGCATATTGCAACACGCCGTTGTGTGCACCGTCACGCGCATCGATGATGACCGGGAAGATGCCCTCCGAGCTAAACTGTTACGACAACGGCGACGATTTCCCGGCGTCAATACCGACATTCGCCCATCACCTGCGTAACGCGGGCTACCACACGACTCTGGTCGGGCGGATGCACTTCATCGGGCCTGATCAACACCACGGGTTTGAGCAGCGACTGACAACGGACGTCTATCCAGCGGACATGGACATGGTCCCGGACTGGCAACGAGATCCGAGTGACCGGCTGCAGTGGTATCACGACGCCGATGCCGTCTTCACGGCCGGCGCCTCGCAGGCAACTGTTCAGCAGGACTTCGACGATGAAGTCACCTTCCGCACGCTGCGTCACCTCAATGACAGGGTGAGATCGAACCAAGCTGACAGCGAGGGCACCCCCTTCCTCATGGTCACGAGCTTCATCCACCCACATGATCCATACGAACCGCCGCGCGAGCACTGGGACCGTTTCGCAGACGTGGAGATTCCGGATCCGACACACCCGCAGGTCCCCAGTTCAACGGAGGACCCGCACAGCCATCGCCTGCGGGCGATGAGCGGCTTCGACCAGCGCGAGCCAGGCCTCGAGGAGGTCCGTCGAGCCCGGCGGTCCTATTACGCCGCCGTGAGCTACATCGACGATCAGGTCGGTCGCATCCGCGAGCGCCTGGAAGAACTGGGTCTGCTGGAGAACACCGTCATCATCGTCACCAGCGACCACGGCGACATGCTTGGTGAGAAGGGCCTCTGGTTCAAGATGTCGCCGTACGAAGAGTCCTCCCGTGTGCCTTTGATCGTCTACGGACCGGAGCGCTTGGTGCCACAGGGTCGCTACGCGAACCCGGTTTCACTGATCGACCTGATGCCCACCCTGTTGGAACTGGCAGGCGCCGCCGGCGGTCAGCCGAATCAGGGCGTTGAGGAAGAGGAATCCGACGGTACTGCAGGTTCTGCGAGGCGCGGGATGTCGCTGCTGGAGTCCGCCAGACGGGAGGCGGATGGTCGAGCCGGCCCGGAGGATCGCGATGTCGTCATCGAGTACCTCGCCGAGGGCACGCTGCGGCCACAGCTAACCCTGGTGCGAGGGCACTACAAGTACATCGTCTGCCCGGGCGACCCCGACCAACTGTTCGACCTTGGCTCAGACCCGCATGAACTGGACAACGTCGCTTCGAGGGCCGAGCACGCCGAGTTGGTGCACCTGCTGCGCAAGGAGCTTGAGCCCCAGTACGACCTCGTGGGTCTAGAGCGCGACGTCCTGACCAGCCAGGAGCAGCGTCGTCTGGTGGCTGAAGCGCTCCAACGCGGCACGCGCCGCCCATGGGACTTCGCACCGGACCCCGAACAGCGCTACGTCCGTGGCGACTTCTGGGGAGCCCTCAAATTCGGACAGATCCGTGACACCTCACACTGAGTCCAGTCGCGATGATCACCGGGGTGGACGCCTCGTAGCGGCGTCGACGGGTGCGCCGACCCCGGTGGTACAGACGTCGCGTGGCCGACTCTCCGCACGAGCACTCGGTGGTGGAACCGAGCCTGACCCGCGGTTCACTCTGGCAAATGAGCGGACATTCCTGGCATGGATCCGGACCGCACTCGCGCTGCTGGCCGGCGGCATCGCAGTGGAGGCCTTCACCGCCGATGTATTCGGCCCTGAATTACGGAAAACCGTCGCGGTACTGTTGCTCGTGCTGTCCCTGGCGATAGCCGGTGGCGCTTGCTTCCGGTGGTTGAACGTGGAGCGGGCCATGCGCCGAAAAGAGCCGCTGCCGTTGCCTCTCCTGGTTCCGGTACTTGCGCTTGGAGGTGCACTAATTAGTGCCGTCTTTGTGGTGTTCGTCCTGATTCGGGGCAACTAGCCCATGCCGGTTGTCCTTGGTTATCTGCCAGCGGACCCCGGGCTGCAGCCGGAGCGTACCACCTTGGCGTGGGGACGCACCACGCTCGCCATGGGTGTGGTTAGCCTGCTGTTTCTGCGATGGGTCCCCGACTATGGCGGGTTTTCCATAGTGCTGATCGGTCTCTCCCTACTCAGCGCTGGTGGGATGAATCTCCACCAGCGTCGACGGTACCGTCACAGTGATCTGGGCATCCGGCAGGAGCAAATACAAGCCGACGTAGTGGTAGTAATGATCATCGGTGGCGCCGTTGGGCTGCTCGCAATCTTGGGCCTGTATGCCATTTTGTTTCTACCGGTGAAGTAACACCGCTCGTAATTTGCCAGGCAAGAGACCGGGAAAAGTCAGCCGGGTAAATTGCTACTCGGCAACGGTGCGGAACCCGCAATTATTGGTCGACGAATCTGGAGTGTTTGAGTTCCGGGCAGCTACCCGGTATCGGTTGCAGTAGGAGTCGTGGCACAGAAACGATCCTCCACGCATCACTCGGCCCGTCCCAATGGTCGGACCCTGCGGGTTCTTGGCCGGTGAGTTCTTGTAGTACTTGGGCAGGAACCAGTCTGCGCACCATTCCCACACATTGCCACTTATCTCAAACAAGCCGTAGTTGTTGGGTGGAAACGACCGCACGGGCGCTGTGCCGATGAATCCGTCAGATCCTGTGTTCGTCGCGGGGAAGTTTCCCTGCCAGATATTGCACATATGGCCACCGTCCGCGGTGAGCAGATCATTTCCCCAGGGATACCGCTGGCCGTGGAGGCCTCCTCTGGCCGCGTACTCCCACTCCGCCTCAGTAGGGAGCCTGCGTCCGGCCCAACTGCAATACGCCAATGCGTCGTTATGAGATACGTGGACAACGGGATGGTCTGTGTAGTCGCCCCAGGTGGACATATTGCCCAACGGATGCGCCCAATCGGCTCCGCGGACGTTTATCCACCAGGGGGCTCCTCTCGCACTTCCCGCTATGCCCTGTGAATCTGACTCAACGTTAAGGTGAAACACCGCCGATGTCCCAAACATCTCGGCCTCTGTTCGATAGCCGGTCGCAGCTATAAATGAGGCGAATTGTTCGTTGGTGACCGCCGTAGGATCCATTCGAAAGGAATCTAGTTCTACCTCATGCAGCGGTAGTTCCCCGTTTGAAAGGTATCCCTCCGAGAAATGATCTCCCATCTGGATAAAGCCACCAGGGAGTAGAACATCGTCATGATGGCCAGGACCCTTTTCGAACGCTACGTGCAGAGATTCTACCGACCCCGTATTTCGTTCCTCGGACGGGAGGCAACAACCCATTGACTATAATTCCTTACTTATTCCCTTACAACCGCTCCTTCGACAAGGCGCAACCGTAACTCTGCATACTGAACTAGGATGACTATTCTACCAGTAAAGCGTAAACGCTTCCACCACGGGCACTGGCCACAACCCACTCACGACCCGGAAATCACCATTCAAGCGCTTAACTGAACGGTATCGAGGCTAAGCTCGACCGACTGGCGCGTTCGCTTCGCGATGCGAAAGACATTGTGATGACCTCACCCGTCGTGAAGTGAAGCTCAGTATCGGCGGGTCCGTTCACGACCCGACCGACCCTGTCGGCAGGCTGCTCTTCAATGTGCTCGCGAGGGGATGCAGGTCGCCAAAGCGGCCGGTCGGCTGCGCGGTAAGCAGCCCAAACTGTCCAAGGCGCAGGAGAAGCACGTGATCGAGGTCCACCAGCGAGGCGAACACACCACCGCGCAGATCGCTGAACTCTTCAGCGTCGGGAGGTCCACGGTCTACCGGCAATCCAGCGCGTCGGTGACCCTGCCGCCTAAGTGTTCGTTGTGCAGACGAGTGCGGGGCGAACGAGCGCTTTGTGCAGGCGAGTCCTGAAAACGACACCGGGTGGGAATGCGGCCGAAACTCACGGTTCGGCGGTTAGGGACGGATGCTGGGGGCTGCTTTCAGGAGGTCGGCGCAGCGCTCCCCGATCATCATGGTGGTGATGTTCGGGTTGACGGTCACCAGCACCGGCATCACCGAAGCATCCGCGACCCGCAGGCCCGTGACACCCTTCACGCGCAGTTCGGGGTCGAGCGGCGCGAGGGCATCGTCGACGGCGCCCATCCGCACGGTGCCGGCCGGGTGGTAGACCGTGTTGTGGGTTTTCTCGATGTACGAGGTGATCTCGGCATCCGTTTGTACGTCGGCGCCTGGGTACAACTCGGTGCCGGCCCAGTCGGCCATGGCCGGCTGGGCGACGATCTCGCGGGCCTTGCGGATGCCGGCGACCATCACGCGCATGTCGTGCGGGTCGGTGAAGTAGCGTGGGTCGATCTTGGGCTTGTCCCGGTAATCACTGCTGCGCAGTTTCACGGTGCCGCGCGAGCGCGCCCGCGTGACGTTGGGTGTCAGGCAGAAGCCGTTCTCGGTGGTCGGGTAGCCCTGACGGGCCGTGTGCATGTCGAACGGCACCGAACCGTAGTGGAACATGAGGTCGGGTCGGTCGAGGCCGTCCTCGGTCGTGGTGAAGATTCCGGCCTCCCACCATTGGGTGGACGTTTCGGGCATGGGCTGCTTCGCCTCCCACTGGATGACGCCCTCCGGGTGGTCCTGCAGGTTTTCGCCGACGCCGGGGGAGTCCGCGAGCACCTCGATGCCGAACGCCTCGAGCTGTGCGGCCGGGCCGACGCCCGAGAGCATGAGCAGCTTGGGGGAGTCGATCGCGCCGGCGGAGAGCACGACCTCGATGCGCGCCGTGAGCTGGTGCGTCTTGCCGAAGCTCGCATCGACGACCTGAACGCCGGTGCAGCGCTTGTTCTTGTCGAACGTGAGCTTGCGAGCGCGCATGCCGGTGAGCAGCGTGAAGTTCGCACGTTCGCGGATGGGGTGGATGTACGACACCGACGAGGAGGCGCGCGTTCCGTCTGCCTGCCGGTTGATCTGGAAGAAGCTCGCACCGTTGACCACGGTCGTTCCGGAGTTGAACGTGGTACGCGGGACTCCGGTCTGCTCGCAGGCGTCGAGCAGGGCGATTCCGCACGGGTCGGTGGCGGGCACGTTCATGAGGTGAACCGGGCCGTCGTGACCGTGGTGCTCCGCCTGGTCTTCGTTGGTTTCGAGGCGCTTGTAGAGCGGGAACGTGTTCGCCGCGTCCCAGCCGGTGGCTCCGTAGAGTGTGGCCCAGTCATTCAGGTCTTCCGCGGGTGCCCAGAAGGCGATGCAGGAGTTGTGGCTGGAGCAGCCGCCGAGCACCTTGGCGCGGGCGTGGCGCATGAAGGAATTGCCGTGCTCCTGCGGCTCGATCGGGTAGTCCCAGTCGTAGCCGCTCTCGAGCAGTTCCATCCAGCGGTCGAGCTGCAGGATCACGTCGATGCCGCGGTCGTCGGGGCCGGCCTCGACGAGGGCCACCTCAACGTCGGGGTCTTCACTCAGGCGTGCGGCGACGGCGGCTCCCGCTGATCCGCCGCCGATGATGATGTAATCGAATTCGGTCTGGTTTGGTACTGCCGTGTTTGTTCCTGGCATGTGCGCTGCGTCCTTGTCTGGCGCTCAGCGCGCCGCGAACCAGCCGGTGACCGCAGGGGCCGTGTTCTGGTAGATGTGCTTGGTTTCCTGGTACTCGGCGAGGCCGCCCAGGCCGAGCTCACGGCCCACGCCGCTCTGGCCGTAGCCGCCCCACTCCGCCTGCGGCAGGTAGGGGTGGAAGTCGTTGATCCACACCGTGCCGTGCCGCAGCGCCTGGGCGATGCGCTGGGCCCTGCCGGCGTCCTGGGTCCACACCGCTCCGGCGAGGCCGTAGACGGTGTCGTTGGCGATGCGCACGGCCTCTGCCTCTGTCTCGAACGTTTCGATTGTGACGACGGGGCCGAAGCCCTCGTCGATCACGACGGACATGCCGGAGTGCACCTGGTCGAGCACGGTCGGGGTGTAGTAGTAGCCCTGCTCGAGGTCTCCCTCGCCCCAGGTTCCGCCGCAGCGCAGGCGGGCGCCCTCGACGAGGCCCTTCTGCACGTAGGCGGTGACCTTGTCGCGGTGTGCCGCGCTGATCAGCGTCCCGGTCTCCGCTGCGAGGTCAAACGGTCCGCCGAGGCGGATCTGGTTGGCCCTGCGCACGAGCTCGTCGACGAAGCGTTCGGCAATGGATGCTTCCACCACGATCCGGGCGCCGGCCGAGCAGACCTGACCGGAGTGTACGAACGCGCCGTTGAGGGCATTGTCGACGGCGGCATCGAAGTCGGCATCGGCGAAGATCACGTTGGGGTTCTTGCCGCCCAGTTCGAGCGCGACCCGTTTCACGGTCGCCGCAGCGGCGGCCGCGATGACCTTTCCGGTTTCGCGACCGCCGGTGAACGACACCAGGTCCACGTCGGGATGGCTGGACAAGGGCGCGCCCGCGACGGCGCCGGCGCCGAGCAGGAGGTTCGCGACCCCGGCGGGCAGGCCGAGGTCGTCCAGCAGCTCCATCATGAGGATGCTCGTGTGCGGGGTGAGTTCGCTCGGCTTGAGGATGAACGCGTTGCCGGCGGCGAGGGCCGGGGCGATCTTCCACGCCGCCTGCAGCAGCGGGTAGTTCCAGGGGGTGATCAGGCCGCACACGCCCACGGGTTCGTGCACGATGCGGCTGACCACGTTGGCATCACCGGCGTCGACGATGCGTCCGGCGTCCTGGCCGGCGATCTTGCCGAAGTAGGCGAAGCAGTTCGCGATGTCGTCCATGTCGATTTCACTCTCGACGAGACGCTTGCCGGTGTCGAGGGTCTCGGCACGGGCGAACTGCGCCTTGCGTACGCGAAGCTCAGCGGCCACGCGCAGCAGGAAGTCGCCGCGCTCTGGTGCCGCAACGGATGACCAGACCTGGCTGTCGAAGGCCGTGCGGGCCGCGTGGATGGCGGCCTCGGCATCCGCTGTCGTGGCCTCGGACACCAGGCCCACGAGCTGCCGGTCGGCCGGGCAGTGGACGGCGCGGGTCGCGCCGTCGCTGGCCTGCGCCCAGGTGCCGCCGATGAACAGCGTCGCGGATGTGGTTATTGTGCTGGTCTGTACGCTCACTGCGGTACCCCATCTGATTCGCAATCGGCTTCCCAATTGTCTTTGGCCACCTGATCTTCGGCGAAGGCGGTGTTGCCCGGCTCTGCACGATTGAGGTGCAGGACGTCCAGGTGTGTGTCGTAATGGTCGAGCACGCCGATGACGACCTGCTCCGTGCCGTGACCCATGAGCTCGAAGCAATGGCTGCCCTCAAGGGAGAAAACCTCCCTGCAATCGTACTTGCTCGCGGAGGACGCGGAGCGCACCCCGAGTTCTAGACGGAAGCGCAACCCCTCTCGGTGTGATCTGAATAACCACAACCTACGAGGTGTTGCGCTTCCGTCTAGAACTCGGGGATCCCTCGGCGGCATAGTCTCCTCGATAAGGTTGCGCTTGAGACTACTTGTTCTCATTTCCTAAGGAGGGCATATGAGCTACCGCAACAAGACCTATGTCGCCTTCGCCAGCGAGGACATCTCCTCATACCGGCTGATGGAGGCATGGAGGGAGAACAAGAACATCGATTTCAACTTCTACGACGCTCACGACTTGTACGTCTCGTGCGACACCAGCACCCCGGAGACGATCAAACGAAACCTCCGCGACCGGATGAAGAACGCCAAGCAGATCGTTTTGCTGGGCAGCCCGAGTGCCAAAAGAAAGGGTGGAGATGGCGCCTCCTTCCTCGCTTACGAATTGCAGGTCGCCATCGAACTCGGACTGCCGATCGTCGTGGCACATTTGGACGGTTCCCGCTCGGGAAACTCGGCCAATTACCCCAAGCCGCTCGTGGACGCCGACTACTACACCATGTCAGTGTCGTTTCAAGTTGCGATCATCCAATACGCGCTGGACAACTATGCAGCGGGTTTTGCGGCGAGTGGCACAACAGGCGAGCGCATTTACAAAGCCAGCGTCTATACCGCTGTTGGCCTGTAGAGCGGCAACTCGGTATGGTCAAAATCTCAAAACGGCAAGTTGCTCTGCTCGTACGGCGATTCTTCACTGCGCTGGGCATCAGTGCCGTGCCAATTGGGATATTGGCACCACTCGCTCCTGACTGGTGGGAAGGGAAGTGGTGGCTCGTCCTCATAGTCGCCCTCCTGGCCGCGTCGTGGGCCGTGTGGGGTTTTCGACGGCGCGAACCACTGCAGAAGTACGTGGAAAACGTCACGATCCGACTCGTCGTCGGTGACCTGTTCAAGCAAGACGCCTCTGCCGTCGTGGGCTTCACAACGACCTTCGACACGTGCGTACCCGATGTCATCTCTCCTACCAGCGTCCAGGCCGGCCTCCTGAATTCGATCTATGGAGGCTCTCAGGAACAGCTCGACCACGACCTAAATGTAGTTTTGGCGACAGTCGCTCCCACCGGCGAAATAATCGAAAAACCCGGAAAGACGATCCTCTACCCCATAAGCACGGTCGTGACGATAGCGCCTCCGGGACCTGTCCGGTACTACTGCGCGGCATATACAAGGATGGACGCTCAGAATAGGGCTACGGGAACGATCAGGAGCGTCCTCGACGCTCTCGACAACAGTTGGGACCAAGCCGACGCTCACGGGAACGGTGCACCGATTTGCGTTCCGCTCATCGGCCAGGGACAGTCACGTGTTCCCGAGCTAGTCCCGGAGATCGCCATACGACTCATCGCTTTCTCGTTCCTGCTGCGAACCAAGAGATCGCGATTCGCCAGCGAGCTGCGGATTGTGCTCCATCCAAATGACCGACACAAAATCAGCTTTCCCGAATTCCAGGCATTCCTGACTTCACTGGCATCATGAGCGACTCGAATATCGACATTCCCCAAGACGATCCCTGCTCCTTCTGCGATTACCTCTCCGGCCGGCGCGCATACACCGTCCTGTGCCGTTCTGAGTTGGTCGCTGTGCTCGTCACCCGTGAACAAAGAGGCTTCGGCCACGTTTTAGTGCTGCCCACTAGGCACTACCCAACCCTGCTCGAGTCCACGGTCGCTGAGCGTCACTCCCTCATTGATACCGTCGCTCTGGCCGCGGCCGCCATTGATGAAGCCTACGAGCGTCCGGGAATCGCCGTCTGGCAGAACAACGGCACAGCAGCGCACCAGGCGATCGGGCACCTGCACTTCCACGTCGCCGGCACGTTGCCGGGGGGAGGCACGGACTTCGGAGACGTTCCAGAACTATCCGTGAGTGATACGGATGCAATCGCCAAGCGCCTTACCGCCGCCGTCGGCGACTCACCGATCTGTGCTTTTTAACGTGACTACTCGCCTCCACTGGGAAACTTGGGCGCGATGTCTCCTTTATCCTGCCCGACGTAGGCCCGATGAGCGGGCGTTATACGCACGAGATCAAGCACGTCATCCTGTTGTCTTGTAACCCTAGAGATACGAGACGTCTTGTTGGTAGCTCCCCACCATGCCCCCTTACTCCTGATTTTCCGCGGCTCGTAAATCAGAATGAGCTCTCATAACTATGTGCCACAACCATCTGTTTAAATCAGCAGACACATCGACAGTTATGAGGCACATTGACCCACACCACGAAGCTGATCGGCTACGCCCCAGTATCAACGCGAACGCAGTCGACCGAGCGCCATGACCGCAGTTCTACCGAGCAGTAGGTTGGTTTTACCCCTCGCGCAACCCCGCCCGCGCCACCACGCACTCCGCGTGCCGCAGGATTGGTCCGTCGACCATGCGACCCTCGAAGCTGAAGACGCCGGGCTGCGATTCCGCTGCGGCGAGAAGTGCTCGTGCTGACGCGATTTGCTCGACCGTGGGCGCATAACTTTCGCGCACAATGGCCACTTGAGAGGGATGGATGCAAGCTGTTGCTGTGAACCCGAGCGCAGCGGCATCCCGAGCCTCAGCACCGAGACCCTCAACGTCTGCGATGTCGAGATGCACCGCATCAATCACGGCCTTCGAGTAGGCTCCGGCCGCCAACAACACCGACGACCGCGCATGCAACGCGACACCACGGTACGGGCCGTCATCGACGCGCGACGACGTGCCGCCGAGCGACGCCACCAGATCTTCGGCACCCCACATGAGGGCGACCACGCAATCCAGCGCCGCTAAACTTGTGGCCGCCAGCACACCCCGCGCCGTCTCGCACAGAGCGATTACGTCGAGTTCTGTGAGCGCATCGAAGTCAGCAACCGACTCTGACTTCGAGAGCATCACCGTGCGGTACTCCGTCTGCTCTAACGCCTCGAGGTCACTATCGTGATCCTCGGTGCCCGCCGGGTTCAGTCGTACGATCGTGCGGGCCGGATCCATCGGGTTAGCGATCAGGGCAGCGCGCGCCGCAGCCTTGTCGACACTGGCTACGGCATCCTCAAGGTCAATGATGATGGCATCCGCGCGCTCAAGAGCTTTGGCATAACGGTCGGGGCGATCGCCCGGAACAAACAGAATCGACGGCCCTAGAGTGAAGCTCACGGTGCGCCCTCCTCAGTCCAGACCATCACCGAACGGGTCGCGACAGCCACCACAACACCATCCTGGTTCTTGGCGGTGTGACGCAACGAGATGATTCCTTGGCCGGGGCGCGACTTCGAGAGCCGCTTCTCCAGCACTTCACTCTCGGAATACATCGTGTCGCCGTGATACAGCGGATGCGGAAAGTTGACCTCCGTGAAGCCCAAGTTCGCCACAATCGTGCCCTGCGTCAGTTGAGCCACGGATGCTCCCACCATCGTCGAGAGCGTGAACATTGAGTTCACTAAGCGCTGCCCAAAAGGCTGCTGCTCAGACCACGCCGCATCCAAATGCAGCGACTGGGTGTTCATCGTCAGTGTCGTGAAAAACACATTGTCAGCCTCGGTGACGGTGCGGCCGGGCGCGTGAAGATAGACCGCGCCCTCCTCGAACTCGTCGAACCAGAGACCGCGCTGTTGAATCCGTTTGCCGGTCATAGGGTCGCGAATCCCAGCTCACGGGCGATGACCATCATCTGCACCTCAGTGGTGCCCTCACCGAGCTCCAGCACCTTAGAGTCACGGTAGTGGCGAGCGACAGGGTTCTCGTTCATGAAGCCATAGCCACCAAAGATTTGGGTGGCATCCCGAGCGTTATCCATGGCCGCCTCGCTGCTGATCATTTTCGCCAAGCTCGCCTCCATCTTGAAAGGAACTCCGGCAACCAGTTTGCGGGCTGCGTCGTAGGTTGCCAAGCGTGCCGAGTGAACTCGGGCCTGCATCCGCGCAATCTTGAACGCAATGTGCTGGTTCGAGCCAATCGAACGACCAAACACGTGGCGCTCGTTCGCGTACCGAATCGACTCCTCAAGGCAGCCCTGAGCCGCACCCGTGCAGAGCGCCGAGAAAGCTACACGGCCCTCATCGAGAGTCTCAATGAAGTTAGCGAAACCACGGCCACGCTCCCCCAGAAGGTTTGCTTCCGGCACGCGCACGTTGTCAAACGACAGCGGATGCGTGTCCGACGTGTGCCAACCAACCTTGTCGTACGGCGGGTGCACCGTGAAGCCAGGCGTACCGTTCGGCACGAGGATGGCGCTCAGCTCAGGCTTGCCATTCTCACGACGACCCGTGACCGCCGTCACCGTCACGACCTTCGTAATCTCGCTACCCGAGTTCGTAATGAACTGCTTCGTACCGTTGATGACCCACTCGCCATTGACGAGCTCTGCGGTGGTCTTCGTTCCCGCAGCGTCGGAGCCGGCATCCGCTTCCGTAAGCCCGAAGCCAGCAAGAGCTTCACCGCGGGCGAGCATCGGAACCCACTCCTGCTTCTGCGCGTCGGTTCCCTGCTTGAAGATCGGCATAGCGCCGAGGCCAATACCGGCTTCGAGCGTGACCGCGATGGACTGGTCAACGCGAGCCAGCTCTTCAATGGCCAGGCACAGCGAAATATAGTCTTTTCCTTGCCCACCGAACTCTTTCGGGAACGGCAAACCAAAGAGCCCCATCTCGCCCATCTGGGCGATGATCTCGTACGGCAGTTCACGTTTCGTGTCGTACTCGTAGGCCGCAGGTGCCACGACGGTGTCGGCGAAGTGGCGAACCTCTGCCTGCAGCTTCAACTGCTCATCGGTAAGGCCGAGGTGGCTGACTTCGCCGCGGGTAGCATCGTGACTCATGAGGTTTCTCCTTCAGTGCTCGCTTGTGGCGATTCGATTCGGGCAACAACCTGGTCTCGTGTGACCAGATCGCCAGGCTTCACACCGATGTCGACAACTCCATCAAGGGTTGCGACAACGGGGTGTTCCATCTTCATGGCTTCAATCGTGAGCACCGTCTGACCGGCAGTCACAGAATCTCCGTTCGCCACCGCGACGGCCACCACCGTGCCGGGCATCGGCGAACGCAACTCGGGGTCAACAACGCCAGCGACTCGCGCGAGCGTCGCACGGTGATCGGCCAGTGACTCGGCGCGGCCCTGCGAGGTCAACGACCACGAAGTGCCCTCGTGAGCAATCCAAACCGTGTGACCATCGGTGGAATGTTCGTGCGCACCCTCGGTCTCAATAGCGAGACGGATGCTCAACGCACCCCACTCGATGCCGGTGCTCGTCAAACGGGCCGGGGTGGTGTCGCTGTTGATCGTGACTTCCGCTGCGCTGGGTGGGCCGGCAACAAAAACTTCGTGCACCGTGCCCGCACACTCAAGACGGTAGCGGGCCGGGCGATGCTGCCCCACACGCCAACCGCTCGGCTGCTGCCAGGGTGAGCCCGGCATCCAACGATGGGAATGGATGCTCAGAGCCGCCGAAGCGAGCACGGCCGGAGTGGGCGCAGCGAACTCAATCTCGGCAAGAGCCCGCTCGATGAGGCCCGTGTCGAGATCGCCGGCGCGCACGTCGTCGCGGGCAAGGAGCGCCCGCAAGAACTCGATGTTCGTCGTGACGCCCAGGATCACCGTGTCGGCGAGGGCGCGGTCAAGCGAGTGCAGCGCTTCGGCGCGCGTGGCGCCGTGAGCGATGACCTTGGCGAGCATCGGGTCGTAGTTGGCCGAGACCGTGCCGCCCTGGATGAGCGAGCTGTCGACGCGCACGCCCTCGGCTTCGTGCAGGTGCACGATCTGACCGGCAGAGGGCAAGAAGTCGTTGGCGGGATCTTCGGAGTAAATGCGCGCCTCGACCGCGTGGCCGGTGAGCGTAGGTGCCTCCACTTTGAGCTTCTCCCCGGCGGCGATCCGCACTTGCCACTCCACGAGGTCGATGCCGGTGACCATTTCGGAGACCGGATGCTCCACTTGCAGGCGTGTGTTCATCTCCATGAAGAAGAACTCGTCTGGCGCATTGTCGGAGACCAGGAACTCGACGGTTCCGGCCCCGACGTAGCTCACGCTGCGCGCAACCTCGCAGGCAGCCTCGCCGATGCGCTGACGCGTTGCCTCATCGAGCAGCGGTGATGGTGCTTCTTCGATGATCTTCTGGTGGCGACGCTGCAGCGAACATTCACGTTCGCCCAAGTGGATGATCGTGCCGTGGCTATCCGCCAGGACCTGCACCTCGATGTGGCGGGGCTTCTCGACAAGGCGCTCGAGAAAGAGCGTGTCATCGCCGAACGCGGCACTCGCCACACGACGAGCAGAGTCGAGCGCGCCAGCAACGGCATCGGGCTCACGCACGATCGTCATGCCCTTGCCACCACCGCCAGCCGACGGTTTGATCAGCAGCGGG
>Ga0314774_1001497_pt1 | contig 14766 bp, 8 predicted proteins | sample MetaGCBIA2018_FD_204515 | JGI IMG/M metagenome (GOLD analysis project Ga0314774, IMG submission 204515) | Cryopeg brine microbial communities from Beaufort Sea near Barrow, Alaska, United States - CBIA 2018 | ecosystem: Environmental > Aquatic > Marine > Coastal | place: USA: Alaska | collected... | reverse complement strand
TAAAAAGGCGATGGCTTTACTTTATGAGGCTTTGGTCACTCCCTTATATCCTGTCAAGGTAATTTCCTTTGTGATCGGGCTGTTTATGTGGGTTTTGGATCTGTTTATCTACCCGTTGTTTTTGGCGGAGCGCTATTTCCTACTCGGAATTATGCAGGCCTTTTTTCCATTGGTAATAAGCCTGGCGGTTTTTGAAAAGTTCCGGTCAATGGCCTACAATTTTTTCAGGTTGTATGCCGCTGTCTATATGTTGGTTCCGGCCTTTTTCCTGGTCAATGTATTTGTCAATAATCTGTATGCCGAGATCAACACCAATTTCTGGTCGAACCTTTTGGGAACGACCACAGATAACGGCATCATTCAGATAATTGTGGAGGCCGGTTCAATTGCTTTTATCGTATTCCTGAAATTCAAATTATACACCAGGGCTACTTCGTTCACCTTAAAACTTTTTACTGCTTAAGCCAAAATAATTCAAATAAAAAATATGAAATGAGCATAATAGAAACCCGATGAAAACACCAATGAAGATATGCGAATTACATATGACCAATAAAAAACAATAAATATCAACATATGAAAACACCCTACAAAAATATTTACAGCGTTCTGCAAACCAACCGGTTTGTGGTTATTACGGTTGTATCGGGAGCATTGATTTCCAGTTTGTTTTTTGGCTGGATGATGTATGATATACAGCGCACGGCTTTAAATAACTCCTTCGCCATAAATACCGATGGCAGTGTAATTCCCCTGAAATGGGTCACTCAAAAAGAGAACCTGGAAGTCGAGGCTTTTGCGCATTTGGAATTGTTCCATAACTATTTCTATAATATAGACGCCAGTAATTATTTGCGCAACCTTGAAAAGGCGCTTTGGCTTGGCAACAGCTCCGTGGATGATCTATACCGACAGAAAAAAGCCGATGGGGTTTATAACCGATTGCTTCAGTATTCCCTGGTGCAGAAGGTGTTGAGCATAGAATCACAATTGGACCTGCAGGTGGAACCATATCAATTCAAAACGACTACAATTTTTGAGATCAATCGGGGAACCGTAGTTGACAGATATGAATTGATTTCCACTGGAAATCTGATCGTTGTGGACAGGAATTACCCAACAAACACCCATGGATTACTGATCACTAACTATTTTGAAAACACCTTAAAAAAGATAAACAATGAAAATTGAAAAGAATAAAATCGTATTTGGTTCCGTGCTGGCAGTAGTGATAATTTTTATAGTTGCTTATTCCACTTTGGTTTTGGGAGGGGATGGTGATAAAAACAAGGAACTCAAACAGACCCAGGTTCCTGAACTGGGACAAGAGCAGAAGGAATATAAATCCAAGCTCGATGCCGTGAACGCATTAAAGGAAGTGCGTGAGACCAATGCGCCCAGTATTTACGACGAAAAGCTGTTGGATTCCCTGGGTTTTTATAATCCGGACCTAAGGGAAAAGCAAAAAGTGAAAATTGTAGACAGCATCTACAACTCGGGCAGGATCAATTATACCCAAAATAGCTACCGAAATAATTTGGATAAAGCAGAAGTTGGAAAGCTGCAACCTGAAGGAAATCATTCAGCGGAAGAACTGAAAGAGCCCGGTTCAGCAAAAGAACTGGGGCTGGAACATCAGCTTTTTTATAGTTCCAATCCAGTTATAACTAAGGATGTTTCAAGGGTATCAAGATCTGAAGCTGAGATCCATGTGGAAGTTGATGGGAACCAGACCGTAAAAAACGGGTACCGCCTTAAAATGAGGCTCACTGAACCGGCAATAATCAACAACAGATCCATTGCTAAAAACACTCCTGTGTATGGTTTTATAAGTTTTCAAACAAACCGCGCCCTGATCGATATTGAGAATATAAACCATCAGCCGGTCAGGCTGAAAGCCTATGATCTCCAGGACGGCAGCGAAGGGATTTATGTGGAGAACAGCTTTCGGGCCGATGCCAGCCGGGAGGTAATTGATGATGTCATTCAGGACATAAATGTTGCCGGGCTCCCGCAGGTTGGGGGAATCAAAAAAGTTTTCCAACGAAATAACAAGAATATAACAGTGACCATAACTAATAATTATAAACTTATTTTAAAATCCCCGCAAGGGAATTAAATACTCATCATTATGAAATGAGCATAACGGAAACTCGATGCAATCACGAATGAAGATATGCGAATTACATTTGACCAATAATAAACAATAAAAATCTACAAATGAAAAAACATTTATTTATATCCGGTTTTCTTGTCATTGCAACATTCACAAACCTTGCTGCACAAGAGATAAAAGTACAAAACCCTGTTTTGGATACCATTTATGCCAACGAACATAAAAACGTCGCTTTGTTTTTCCCTGAACCCATCCGGCAGGGAATTACGGGATCAGAAAATTTTGTGTTCACCTATAACAGGGAAACGCAACAGCATTTGGGCTTGCTCCAAGCCACCCCAGGAAAAGAGAGCAATTTGCTGATAATCGGCAATTCAGGTTCCATATTCTCCTATATCATCAGGTATTCCGGACAATTGAAAAAACTGAATTATTTTATTCCGGGATCCAAAAGTATTGGAAATGAAATTCCTCATATAAGTGGAAAAACCAGTGAACCAATTCAAAATCCTGCCGGAATAAGTAAAATTGAAAACGAGGTTGCAAGAACAGAAACTTATTATCAGAATTTCAGTTCCCATTTATTGAGGAGCAACCACAGAGTTGGCCGCGTTAAAAAACGGAATAACGGAATTACCCTTAGATTGGAAAACATAGTGTTCGACAGGGGGGAATTGTATTTTGTGATTGAAATTAAAAACGGATCCCCAATAGACTATGAACTCAATTTCCTGAACCTATCAGTAGAAACCAGGAAAAACGGAAAGAAGAAATCCATCCAGAAGTTGGTGCTTGAACCGGTTTTTAAATACAATCTACCGGGAATTATTCCGGTGGGAAAAATAGCTCGATTTGTTTATGTGTTGCCTAAGTTTTCAATTGCAAGGGATAAGGTCGTGGTGATTAATCTCAAGGAATTGAACGGGGAAAGGGATTTGAGGTTGAAGGTTAGGAAGCGGGTTGTGAATAATCCTGAATAGGGATGTTATCTTTATAGTTTATGGGATTTGCTTCACTTTTGAAGATACCTATAGATCTTATATTGAAACTGCAAGAATTGTAATGGAAAGTCTTTTCAAGCCAGCAATTTATTCTATTTTGAAGATTTAATGAGATAATTAATTTTCTGTTTTAATAAACTTCTATATTATTTTGTTCTAATCATCAGAAGACATTCTATTTTTAATTTTAGTAAATATAGTTTCCAGTGATTCTTTATGTCGCCACCAAAGCAATAAAAGAAAAAATCCTAAAAGAAAACCCACTGTTGAAATAATTACAAAAAGGATTTCAATAAAAGGAGTATTAAAAGTTGCTGTTGATAAGGCTGTTACTCCAGTAAGACCAATAGATAGAAGAAATATGGAAAAGTTCAAATATAAACCAGCTGACCCCCCGCTTTCAATAATAGCTAATTCGTGTTCTGAAATTTCGAACAAATTAATTACATCAATTCGACCTCTGCGTATAACTATTGAATCTTGAATAGGTAAATTTTTAAATTTGCTCATAATTAGGTTATTAGTTCCGGAACTTTAATCAATTCCTACAATTGGAGGTATTGAAATTCTCATCGGGATAATTTCTGGTCAATTTAATTAGGTTAATTCTATTTAGGTGTGACAAGAGATTTCAAGATGCGTAGTTACCATCATTTTTAAATAATGTTCAATGTATTGGAACCTCAAATAATAAAAAAGGACAAAGCTTTGACGCCTGATTTTTCTTATAACCAATTTTTTAAATTCACTCCACAGAAGGATGAGAAGCTGTGTATTTAGAAAGATTTGAATGAAATATTCATTAAAAATGGCTCAGACAAAAACTCTGTTAGAAAAAGGACAAAGAATTATTGATTAGTACAAGGGAAATTAAATCGTTTAGAGTGAGTGATGCTGAACGATAAATATAGAAAGTTCTTCTAGGTTCGGTTCTTATACTGTATATGAAGAGAAGCTATAAATTTTTAAGTGGTCAAGGAAGATGGCATGTGAAAAGTTGATGAAATTGGAATGGAAAAGAAGCCCCCTTTTTGGTAGGAGCCTAATTTTAAAATTAATTCTTAAAATTAAAAATTAATTATAGAGTAAAGCTAAAATATTTTAATTTTTGATTATTTATAAATCTGGTTTTATTTTCAATATATCCATTAATAGTGTTTTCTAGAATGTTTAAAGCTTCATTTGGTTTCATTATGGAAATTTCACTTTCTTTTGATACTCCTAAACTATTAAACGATGTTCCAAGTCTAAGACCTCCATTTTTAGAAATTATCCATCTATCGTGAATAGGTTTTTTTGCTTGATCTTCTGGAATCCAACAAAATATAAATTTTGAAAATGGAGGTTCTTCGTGAGAAATTTTATTCCAATATTTCTCATAATCACCTTGAACATCATTATTAGAGGCATTTTCACAACCTAAGAAATAAATGTCAATATCTTTTTCTAATTCTTTTAGAAATTTCAATATCTCTATATCATTTTTCTTTAAATAAGGATCAGCAATAATAATAAATTCATCAACTTCTTCTAAAACCCATTCTCTTACAAAGTTTATTGCCTCTTCACGAGAATTGGGTTTAACAGCTAAGTTTTCGGAAAAATCTTCATCAATTAATACCTTTGTGCTAATTGAATGTTCCTCTTTTCTCTTAAAGGAAAGAATTTCAATTAATTTAAGTGCTTTTATCATATATTGGAAGGTTTCTCTTTGAATATCAATAATATCACTCTTCTGATTTTTAATTAATTTTAAATTAGCGGAGTTAGATAAAAAATATTCGAAAATGGGATAACATTCACTTAGCGGTAGATTTTTTCCAATTTCTAAATATTTAGCTACATCTGAAATTCTTTTGGTGGTAATTTTTCCAGAATTCAAAGATCCCTGGGCTTTTGCTATCGCTCCAACAATATTTCTGTAACTTTCTTTTTTTAATTCCTGAAGTGATTGGTTGTTTTTTACTTTTTTGCTTAATTCTAAAGTTTCGTAATAATTTTTCAATAACTTATTATTATTTTCTGATTTTTTAGTTTTAGATTTATTAATCAAAGTTTTGGCGAAATTTTCATCTAACCTGTACATTGTGTCTAAAATTTCTTTTTGATAATCATACCTTTCAATACCTTCTTCAAATTCAAAAGAAATATCAAAAGCTTTATTTACTACTTCTTGCCATTTTGACCGAGTAATTTCATACATAGTTTTGGAGAGGTAGACAACTTTTTCTACAAATTCGTAGTGACTTGTTAAGGATTCTAAATCGTTTAATATTTCCTCAACTATATTCTTTTTTAATTCTTTTCCATTTCCAATTTTAGTAAAGGGTAATTCTTCTAATAAACTTCCTTTTACAAACAATCTATCTGCTGTATTATTAATTAAATCCGCTCTATCCTTAAAAGAATCCCAATTTAAAGAGCTGTCTCTATCAATTAGTTGTGTTTGAACTTCAACTAAAATTTTATAACCCTCGTGGGTTATATTTTTAGGGTCTGGTAATTTAGCCAAAATCACTTCATCTATTTTATTCTTTAATTCTGTTTTTTGTTGCTTAGAAATTACATTTGAATTTAAAATTGCTTTTGTAATATCTGTAATCTGAATATATAATAGATTATCTGTTTTTAATTCGTTCAACAATTTAACTGCTTTAAAAAGATCGTCAAAAGATGTTCTTGGAGAATTAATATCTCCATCATAAAATTCAAAAGGGTTTTTGTGATTTATATAGAAATCTGATATTCTTAAACAAGCATCCTCCTTGTTATGCTCTGATAATAAATTGAGATATTCTAAAGCCAATTCTGAATTATGATAATGAATAACAACAAATGATTCCAAAACTCTATTAATACCTTTATCCTTCTCTATAACACTTGTTATTAAAGGCATTATGTGGTTATCATAGATAGGTTTAACTATACTTAAATTTTCGTATAAAATAGCGTTGATTGCTAATTCAGTCCATAAAAGTAATTTTTCAATTTCAGAAGGTATGCGATTTACCAATGATTTATACTGAGTAAAATCGTCTTTTGTGTTTGAAGAATTTTTAATTAGAGCAGAATAAGCCTTTGTGACAAGTCTTAATGAATTTATATAGGTTCTAGCTACTGAACTTGAATCAAGCCAACTCTGATTTTTCATTGATAAAGTTTGTTCAAAAATTCTTTCAGCAAACTCTTTATCTATTTTACTTGTTTCAGAAGAAATGCTAAAACCGCTATCAATTTTTTCCCAATCTGATTCGATTTTAGCCCAACTATTTTCTATAGCCTTTTTGTAACTTTGACTGAGTTTCGCAAACCAATTAGTGTTTTTGGATATCATCTGATAAGAAAGGATATGGCATTCCAGTTGCCTTGCCTTGTTTGAAAATTGTTTGATATCGGCAACTAATGATAGAATACCTTTTATTTTATCGAATGGTAGACTCTTTGAAATCGTAAATCGTTCCAATATATTTTGAATACCTATTTCAACAAATATTTTATTTTCGAATGAAGAGATTATCATCTTCAAATCTGAATCAATTATAAATTTTAGATTGTTATCTAAATAGGCATCTACAACCTTTAATCTTGCCCTATCTCTTGAATATGAAGTATTTATTTTTTCGCAGATTTCGAGGCTAAATTTCGCATTAACCTTTCCTATGGTAGCAAGTATATTTTCAGTTATTTTTAGGTGATTAGCCGAATTCTTTAATAAATTTTCAATTTCATTTTTAATTCTTCCATAAACCTTGTTGTAATAGGGAATAAACTTTTTGTTTTTTATGATAGAAAGCTTGTAAAAAACCTCACTATAAGATTCTAATTTAATAAGGCTATCTCCAATTCTGTTTATATCAAAAATAATCTCACTTAAGCGATGTTCTGCTTTTTCGAAATCTAGAAAATATAATGAATGAAATATATTAAGTTGATACACATAATAATCTTTACCTAAACCTATACCGTGGATGTTTTTCTCAAATCCTTTAAAACGAGTTAAAAGTTTCTCAATTTCTTTTTTGTCTCTTACATTATGCAATTGATTGGAAAGATCCACTAAAGTGTCAAGGGTAGCGTTAGAGTCGGTTGTAAATAATATTAACTCATCGAAAGTTGCTTCTAAGACAGCAGTCATTTTTTGTTTATGGCTTTTGTTGTTTTTGAGCCACAACCTTAAAAGTTTTAGTTTTTCATTGGAGTCATTTAATTTTTTAACCTCATCCAGAACCTTTGAAGCGCTATAATTTCCCACCATTAAAGAAATAGCTCGCTGAATCTTTCGAACTGATGGATTGTTCAGCTTTTCCAAAGCTTTAAATTTTTTGTCTTTCTCACTACTATCTTCCTGATCATTATTGGAAGAAGTAATAGCTGCAATAGAAAGTTTTGCTACGATCCAATCGTTTATATTAGATTCTGAAACACTTCCAGATGTCTTTTCAATCATTTCAATAGCTATATTCGGAACAGCATAAATTAAATTGGAGACAATATCATAAATACTATCGCCTATTCCTACTAAATTGGTTGTCTTATATAAATCTTGAATTAATGATATTAATTCCTGATCGACTTTATCATTAATTTGTTTTTCTTTTTTGGCAATTAGAGAAAGGAGCCTTAAACGATCAACTTTGAGAACTGCTTTTTCTGCTAAATTTATAGCACCAGCAAAATCTTTAAGAGATATTCGCGCCATTATTTCTGATTCCCAAAACAGATAATTGTCTAACTCATTAATAATACTTCCCTGAAAGGAATATTTATATATTTTTGAATATTGCTTTAATTGTTCAGCGGATAAAAAACCCAAATTAACTGATTCATTCACTTTTTCAATTGAACCTGTTGATTGAATGGTACCTGTTAAATATGATTCGTCAATTAGTTCAATAATTTTACTCCATTTTTTTTGAGTTTGATAAATTTTCGACAATTCAAATTTAGCAATAACTGTATCTGAAGCTACATAATATTTTACGAGTATAGAGTCAATTTTTCTTTGATTAAATATTAAAAGACTCTTGAAATACTGAGAATACTGTTCTGAAATAAACTGAACTACTCCATTTTTACTTTCAAGGATATGGATATTCGAAACAATTAAACTAATTTCTTCTTTTTTGCTTTCAGTTATTTTGGCTAATTCATTTATAGTTAAGTTTTGATTGCCTAAAGCTATAAGCGATAATGTTTTATTTATGAGGGGATCATTGAGGTCAATTTTTTCCGTATCTAAATCAATCCAACTCTTAAAGTTGTCGTTATTAGGAATTTGTTCAATATCATGACCTTGGTCCAGTAAACTTTTTAAGACTTCTAAACGACCTGGGTAACCTTTCGTAATCTTCAATAATTCTGGATAATTTTGTACTACCTCTGGAAATTTTTTAAAATATTCTTCGATTTGATGATTTGAAAATCCAATAACATTAATTTCTTGATTATCAAATGTTTCCAAATCGTTAAATGCCTTTTTGAATATTTTTGAAGAACCACTTATCACAAAATTTATATATTCTTCACCGAAAGGTAGTTCCTTGAAAATTTTACTGATAACCTCTTCATCTGAAACATTTCGTTTTTCAAGCCCATCAATTATAATATTAATTTGTGCTTTAGAATTTCTAAATTTTTTTTTAAGATTTAAAAGTGCAATTCTATATTTATCGGGAGATACAAAATCATCAACCTCGTGTTCTAATCCCTTTGGATTTAAAATGAATTTAATTTGAGAAGTAAGATTGGCTCTTAAAAAATCCAAATTTAAGTCAAGAGTGTGGAATGGATTGAAGAAAACAGAAATGGTGTTTTTAAAGTTCTTTCTGCAATATTGAGCGAGTAAAGTTGATTTGCCAGTTCCGTCTTCTCCAGAAAGAAAAACTATTTTTCTTCCTTTCTGAAATTCGGAGGAAATAGATTCTATAAAATTTTCTCTTTCTAACAATCTCGGCCAATCTTTGTTGGGAAAACCAACAGAAAAATAATTCAAATCAATAACTTCAGATATTTTTTCTACTTTCATCATTACAACTATTTAAACTAATTTATTTTTGGGTGTTCCCATTTGATTATAAATTCACTTTTATTTTTCTAATTATTTCTATTTTTCATATTCTTCCTTACTCATCCCAAATCCTTCATCTACTATGAACACCTCCTCATAAGTAAGATCATATAATTTGTAAACCATCAAATCTATCTCCTTATCTGTATTCTCAATTTCCCGCTGCAGCTCCACGGCTTTTTTCTTGTTTTCCTCAAACAGCTCCATCCATTCAAATTCATCCTTTTTGGTGAGTTCCGGAATAGGAGAGTTACCTTCTTTGGTGCGAACTTTATTAGTGGCTTTGATTGCTTTATTTAACTCCTTAATGAATTCTCCGAATTCTAAATTGTGCCAGTTTTGTAGTTTTTTTGAGAATTTATCTAATTTGTAAATTTGAGCCAAGTAATCCGTGAATTTCGAAATCTTTTTATTTATTTCACCTTGACTCTCTAAAAGCTTGTTTACCTCATATTTCAATTTATTTTGTGCTGTAGAATCGATTATTTTAATTGGTAAATTTTTGAATTCGGCTAAACGAATTTTAGGAAATAGAGCGTCGAACTCATTATTAGTGTACCGGAAATAAAATGCCATAAGTTTTGAGTTTAAAACTCCCAAAACATATTCGATTGCAAATTCTGAATTTTTATTTTTATCTATCCGAGCAATATAAAGACTTCGATCAATAATGAATTGTTTTGTAATTAAAGTGCTAATTAAAGTTTTACCTATTATTTCTCGAAAAATCAATCTAGGACCTTCAAAATATTTTTTTTGGCGAGGGGCAGCTAACCAATTCCCATAGCTTATAAAATGTTTATTATCCCAACTATAATAATAGCGTCCAATGTGTTGACCTTTTAATTCAGGAACAAATGTTTCGTCCTTTTTCCAAGTTGAATGATAAGCTCGAGCCTTGATAATTTCCTGAGATTGCCCTGTGTAGGAATCATAAGGATTCACACCTCTGGTTATATCCAAAATATCTCCCACAAGGATTGTGTTCTTTCTAGTTTTTTCAATTAGGGGAAAAATTTTATCATTTATTTCAACATCTAGAATGAATCCTTTATTTTTTAAAAAACGTTCCTGATCTATCGAATGTTTAAAAACTAATTCTTTGTTTTGGAATTCAGAGATTTGAACATTTTGTAATTCCGGAATATTTTTCGCTATAAGAATCATTGTATCCACAGAGGCCTCAGCAAAAACATTATCAAGATTTGGAATTAAAATTTCAATTTTTAAAGTTTTCAATATAAAATCCCTACAGGAAGACATCTGATTATTTTTTAGCCAGGAATTTGGTACTATGTAGCCAATTCTTCCTTTTGGTTTCAGAATTAAAGTGCCTTTTTCTATAAAAGAAACATAAAGATCTACTTGATATTGGGCAGTTGAAAAATTAGAATTAATATACTTTTTAACCTCTTTATCTAATGAACGCGCCACATATGGCGGATTCCCAATCACCACATCAAAACCGCCATTAGCAAAAACATCTTTAAATTCCTCTTCCCATTTGAAAGCTTTATCTCCGGCTACTTTTTTGTCATCTATTAAAGAATTCCCGCATTTGAGATTGCTGCTCAAGTCGTTGAGCTTTCGGCGGGGTTGTGCAGTGCGAAGCCAAAGGCTTAATTTGGCAATTTCTATACTCTCTTCATTGATATCTACCCCGAAAATATTGTTCTCTAAGATGGTGGTTTCAATATCGCTAAAAACAAGTCCGCCACCCAAGAGTTTTGCTTTCAGTTCGTCTATATAACGGTGTTCCTTTATTAAAAAATCCAGTGCTTGATTTAGGAAGGCCCCGGAGCCACAGGCAGGATCACAAATGGTGAGTTGCAATAACCATGCGCGGTAATCGTCCAGGATCTTTATCAATCCTTCCAAGGTGTCTTTTTGCCGTCTTTTTCGTCCCTTATAATATTCTTCTTCCCTAAAACCCAATTCGGTTTTCTTTTCTTCACAAAGTTTGCCCAGGGTGTTTTCTACAATGTATTTGGTGATGTATTTCGGGGTGTAAAAAACGCCGTCCTTCTTGCGCTTGCTCTTCTGTTTGTCAAAGTCGGCACCTTCAATTTCCGCATTTACGCTTTCAATTTCATTCAGGGAATTTTCAAAAATATGTCCCAGGATATTCACATCTACCTGGCTTTCAAAATCGTATTTTGAGAGTTGGGTGGTGTGTTTTGCCAGTAGTTCATCGTTTATCTCCAGACGGTCCAGGAGATTGTCAGGCTTGAAAAGTCCCCCATTGTAGGCGAAAATCTCCGCTCTGGAACCTGTGCTTTTTCGTCCCTGATCCAGGTAAGAGAAATAAAGTTTAAACCGGTCATATAAAGGCACAACAGCATCAAGTTCTTTCAGCTTATTCCAGTCCTTTACAATCCTAATGGTAGAATTGGGAGGGAGGAGGCCGCGATCTTCAGCAAAGAATATAAAGAGGAACCGATCTATCAACTTCTGCGATTTCTTGAACAGCTCGAGTTTTACATTTTTCTCCAGCCGCAGCAGTTGCGCCTGGGATTTTGCGTAATCCGGATTAGACTCTTCCACCCCCGAAAAGTCAGGATCGCTAAGCCGTATATTTTTTAAGGTCTTGGCATTGAGCCGCACCAAATCGCGATACAACTCGCGTTTAAAGACCGAGTAATCTTTATAAAAATCTTTTGTGATCTGTTCTTCTATTACCACAGAGGATTCCTTGATCTTCAGCGGTAAATTATTGAGGATATTCTCTTGTTGAAGGCACAAATACAGCAGCGCAAAATCTTTGGCCGTAAGAAGAAAAAGGTCAAATTCTATAAATTCTGTTGCATCATTTATGTAAAACCTAAGTTTTTCAAAATTGGACGTGATCACATACACGCAACTCTTTTGATTCACTTTATAATCAAAAGCCTGCCGCCGGATCCCTTCAAGATCTTTTGTATTGGTGCCCTTTAGTTCAATAACCCCTATTGCGGCGCCATCTTTGAGAATGGCACCATCAGCCTTACGGGCGTTGTTTTCATTTTTAAATTCCGTAGAAAGATTAAAATCCGGCTGCGGATTCAAAGTATATCCAAGAACATTCACAAAAAGCTCAGTAAGAAAGGTCGCCTGAAACTGCTCCTCTTTAGAATTCCGGATGTTTTCCTGGATAACAGGATTGTGGAAATATTTGGAGAATTTTTTAAAGGCATTTGCCAGTTTTTGTTCTTCCTGTAATTTGAGATATGTATTAAGTACCGATACCTGGAACAGCGCCATGGATATTTTTTGGGGTTAAAAATTGGTGCTTACCTCAAATTCTGGAAGTAGGGTAGACAGATTCAGAAGTAAGTATGGTAAATCTAAATATTTTCTTAAAATTAGGAAAGGGAAATTCAGTTAATCTTTAATGATGTTGGATAAACTGAACCCACTGCGTGAGGTTTTCTAACCCCGAGCCTGATAAATCGTGAAAGAACCTATGATCGCCTGACTTTCAGTTATCTTCTCAAATTTTAATTGAAAAAACTGCAGAAAAAGAAATTTTTATGGAAAACCGTAATCATTACACAAAATTTAACTGTATTTTCACAAAATAACATTAAAATATTTACTTTGGCAGTTATGCATATACAGGAGAACTTCTCATCGGAAACAAAGGTGGAAGAACCGGTTGTGGAGTTAATACTCAAATTCATTCTAGTCACTGGATAAACACCCCCGCTGCGTGAAGTCTGTTGTCGCTGCGTGAGGTCTCATGACCTCGCGCCTCCTTTAATCACGAAAGAACCGGAAATCACCCTGAAGTCTCCTGACTTTATTTTATTATTGGGTTAGAAATTCACTCTTTTTTCCTATTTTTAAAGAAAGGAATCATTTTGAAGGAAGGCTATACCATAAAAGATCAAACCAGGGCTCATTTTATTACCGTCACAGTTGTGGACTGGATAGATATCTTAAGTAGACAAATTTATAGAGACTGTATTATTGAAAGCCTTTCTTACTGTGTGAGAAATAAAGGAATGATCCTGTATGGATATGTTATTATGACCAATCATATTCACCTGATAATACAATCTAAGGATGGAGCCCTTTCGGATGTACTTCGGGATTTCAAAAAGTTTACGGCAACATGGATTCTGGATCTTCTTCAAAACAGTCCCGAAAGCAGAAGAGAATGGATTCTCGAGCGGCTTCACAAGGCGACATTTAGCCACACGCGAAATAAGAATTATCAGGTATGGCAGGCTGGTAACCATGCGAAGGAAATCTACAGTGAAAAGTTTTTATGGTCAAAACTGGACTACATTCACCTAAACCCGGTTCGTTCCGGTTTTGTGGCCAGGGCATCAGATTATGTTTATTCCAGTGCTTCAAATTATATACACGGTAATGGTGTGCTGAAAGAGGTGACTTTAGCTGATAATCCTGTTGCAGATGTTTTGAAGAGTTGGACGATAGTGAAGTATGATAATTGCTAAGAAATGATTCGATTCAAAGTCGGGAGACTTTGGGGGGTGATAGGAATACAACAGGTTAGTGAAAGCTCAAAGTCATGAGACTTTGCGCAGCGGGAAATTGCCTTGATTGCTCATGACTTCTTCTCAAATTTTTAATTGAAAAAATTACAGGAAAAGGGATTTTTATGGTAAACCGTAATCACTTTACAAAATTTAACTGTATTTTCACAGAATAACATTAAATTATTTACTATGGCAGTTAAGCATACACCAACCGGAGAAGTACATATCGGAAACCAAGGTGGAAGAACTGGGTGTGGAGTTAATACTCAAATTCAGTCCAGTCACTGGGTTAACACCACAGAAAAAATTACTTGTTCAAAAAATGGCTGTAAATAAAAAGCCTTCAGGCGTGGAGTCTTCCAACCTCACGCCTTCTCATCCCCGCTGTACAAAATCTTCCTTGCCAATGAATGAAATATTTTGAATGGTGTAGATTGTTCTAATGACATAACCATCAAACACTTTCTATCCAATACATGAGGTTGCCTGACTACTTCTTTTACATACAAGAAAATAGAAGAACTGTAGCAGATTACTTAATGGAGGGTTATGATGAATCATGGCCAATGTCCATTTGTAGTTGCGATGGAACTATAATAATTTGATATTATGATAGTTATATGATTTTAAAACTTTAAAAATCCATTTTATTTCGAAAAGAATAAGTACTTTTAGTAACAGCTTTTATCAGATTAAAATATTCTTTAACTAAAGGATCCTTTAAAGTGCTTATGTTTTAGTTGTGGGAAGAGTTATGTGTTGGGATGTTTTTTTATATAAATACTACTCTTTAGCAAATAAAATATTACAACCAGGTCAATATTTTAAAACTTGAAAAATCAATTCTAAAATTATATTTCATGCCTTTATACATGGACCGTCACGATGTTTCTAAGGAAGTAACAGCTGAAATAGTAGCAGATCTGCATCAAAAGGATTTGAAGATCCAGCACAAGTTTAACTGTAAGGGTTTGACATACTGGTTTGATGAAAAAAGAAAAACCGCTTTTTGTTTAGTGGAGGCTCCAAATAAGGCTGCTTTAAAGGAAATGCACGATCAGGCCCACGGTGAAGTTCCCAATAGAATAATAGAAGTTG
>Ga0314774_1001496_pt1 | contig 14774 bp, 14 predicted proteins | sample MetaGCBIA2018_FD_204515 | JGI IMG/M metagenome (GOLD analysis project Ga0314774, IMG submission 204515) | Cryopeg brine microbial communities from Beaufort Sea near Barrow, Alaska, United States - CBIA 2018 | ecosystem: Environmental > Aquatic > Marine > Coastal | place: USA: Alaska | collected... | reverse complement strand
TGAACGGGCATTCGATGAATTTTATCTGGTCATTTACTTTTGGCAGGTCGCTGCCCACGTAGCCGCGCAACACGGCAAGTGGCAGACCGGCAGCACCGGCTTCATAAGCGCTGGCCATGGCGGCGTGACTGTGTTCAAGGATGTTCAGCTTGTTGGGCCAGCCCTTCTCAACGGCATCTCGCAACCGGTGCAGCGAACCCACGCCGGGGTTACCGCCCCAGGAAAAAATCAGGTTTTTGGCGCAGCCGGCGCCAATCATCTGGTCGTAGATCAGATCCGGCGTCATGCGGATCAAGGTCAGGTCTCGCTTTTGCTGGCGGATGATTTCATGTCCCGCGGCGAACGGAATCAAATGCGTGAAACCTTCCATGCACACCGTATCGCCGTTGTTGATATGGCGACTCACGGCTTCTTTGAGTGAGAGAAATTCGGCCATCACAGCGTCTCCATTGCAGTTATTGTGAATAGTTCGTCATACGAATATAAGTTTAATATGCGAACATAGTGGCTCGAAGGTTTTGCCGCCGTCAAGTACAAATTTCCACCAGTTGCTAGAAATGCACAGATGTTCGGAGAACGAACGAACTGATACCATGCGCCTGGGCACTTACCAGGCAAAGAAGGAGCAAGAATGGACGATCAGATTCTCAAACCCGCTGACCGGGACTATGTCGGGGCGCTGGCATCGGGCCTGGAGGTGATGCAGGCTTTCAACGCTGAACACCCCCGCATGACCTTGAGCGAGGTAGCGACACGCACCGACATGGATCGGGCCAAGGCGAGGCGTTTCCTGCTGACCTTGCAAGCCTTGGGGTTTGTGAAACGAAGCGGGCGCCAGTTTGAACTGACGCCCCGGGTGTTGCAGCTGGGCTACGCCTATCAGGCGTCGAACCAATACCGTGCGGTCATTCAGCAGTACCTGGAAGGCATCACTGCCGAGTTGGGGGAGTCGTCATCGCTTGCGGTGCTGGACGGTGACGATGTGGTGTACGTGGTGCGCTCCTCAGCGCGGTATCGGTTGATGGCTATTACCCTGTCCGTAGGTACCCGCCTGCCGGCGGCTTATACCTCCATGGGGCGGGTTCTACTGGCGCAGTTGCCGGAAGCCGAGCTGGAAGCCTTCCTTGCCCGGGTGAAGCTCGAGGCTTTTACGGTCTCCTCTGTGACCAATCCGGATGTGTTGAGAGATGATATTTTTAAAGCCCGAGAGCTGGGCTATTCCATTGTGGATCAGGAACTGGATTCGGGGTTGCGTTCGGTCGCGGTGCCGGTGTTTGCCGGCAATGGCGAACTGCTGGGGGCGATCAACATCAGCACCAATGCCGCGCGCGTGGATATGAAGACGCTGACGAGCGTGTACCTCCCCCGATTGCAGAAAACGGCTGAAGCGGTGCGTCGGACCACGCGATGAGGTTTCCATTGTCGGACGAAGGAAACTCGATCCGACTGTGTGCTATGGGTATCGCCCGGTCAACCGGTTTTTTACCAGCTCATCCAGAATGGTATTGGCCAGTCGCATTACCCCGTTAGGGTTCTCACCCTTTCGCCGAGAGGCGATGACCGGCGTGGTGATGTTGTCATCTTCCAGCGGCATGTAATCCACGCCCTCGCGGTGAAGCTTACGCACCTGCTCGGGCACCAGTGTAAAGCCCATGTCCGAAGCCACCAGTGACAACGCAGTCTGCACGTCATTCACCTGCTGGATGACATTAACCCGCAATCCCCGACGATGAAACAGGCCCAGGGTAATGTTCGCAAAGTTCGGGCCCGGCCCGGACGGAAACGTGACAATGGGCCAGCCGGACAGTTCCGTCATGGAGGGCGGCTGGCGAGTAAGTGGGTGGCCTGCGGGCAGCGCGGCGATCAATGGTTCATCAAACAGCAGCTCCTGCTCAACATCCGGGTCTTCGATGCGCACCCGGCCAAAGCCGATGTCGATCTTGCCATTTTTCAGGGCGTCGACCTGCTCGCGGGTTTTCAGTTCATGAAGGACGATTTCCAGGTTCTTGTTGCGGCGCAGACGCCGGACCATCAACGGTAGCTGGCCATAGAACACCGAAGGGACGAACCCGATGGAGAAAACGGTTTTGCGATGCTGGGCAATTCGCCGGGTGTCTTCCACTGTAGCCGCGACCTTGTGCAGTATCTGGCGTGCCTGTTCCAGAAAGTACTCCCCTCCAGAAGTCAGCTCCAGCCCCCTGGGTTTTCGTAGAAAGAGCTGAACTCGCACCTCTTCTTCCAGCTGTTTGATGGCGCGGGTCAGGGGCGGCTGGGCAATAAACAGCTTTTCCGCCGCCCGGGTTAGGTTCAGTTCCTCGGCCACCACCACGAAGTACCGCAAGTGTCTTAGCTCCATCCATACCTCCAGGGTATCGGTTAGTACTTAATCAATATTGGTTCATCTCCGTGAAACTTCGTACTGTTCCAATCACAGGTATTTTAGCTTGCAATTCGGAGAGCCCATGTCCGCAACCATTCAGTCCATCGAAGTCATTCTGGTCGACATACCGACCATCCGGCCGCATAAGCTGTCGATGACAACCATGGGGGTTCAGACCATGGTGATTGTGCGTTTGAAGGATTCCGATGGTGTCGAGGGTCTGGGCGAAGCCACCACCATCGGTGGCCTGGCCTATGGCCCGGAAAGTCCCGAAAGCGTCAAACTTACCATTGATACCTATTTCACACCGCAACTTATCGGCCAGCGCTCAGACAATAGCAATACCCTGAGGGTAATGTTAAACCGCTCGACTCGCGGCAACAACCTGGCCAAGTCGGCAATTGAAACGGCGTTGCTGGATCTTCAGGCCAAGCGGTTGAACTGTCCAGTATCCGATCTGTTTGGTGGTGCCGTGCATGAGCACATTCCGGTGCTCTGGACCCTAGCCAGCGGCGACACTGCTAAGGATATTGAAGAAGCGCTTGGTCTGATCGAAACCGGACGCCACTGCGACTTCAAACTCAAGATCGGCTCACGAGCGCTGATGGACGATGTTCGGCATGTGGCCGCTATCAAGAGCGCGTTGGGTGAAGCCGCCAGCGTACGCGTTGATGTGAATCAGGCGTGGGATGAGGCTACCGCAGCCAGAGGTATGGCCGAACTGCAGGCTGCCGGCATTGATCTTGTGGAGCAGCCGACACCAATGAAAGATTACGCCGCACTGGTTCGCCTGTCGCAGAAATTCTACCTGCCCATTCTGGCAGACGAGGCTGTTGCCGATGCCAGCGATATTTACAACCTCGCCGCCGCCGGTTTCTCCGGTGCCGTCGCCCTCAAGATTGCTAAGGCTGGTGGCCCTGCCCGCGCGCTGGAACAGGCTGCGGTCGCCCAGGCAGCCGGCATCGGTTTGTACGGTGGCACGCTGCTGGAGGGCACGATCGGCACAGTTGCTGCCCTCCACGCCTGGTCAACACTGGAAACCCTGCGCTGGGGCACCGAGATGTTCGGGCCGTTGTTGATGAAAGACGACATTGTGGTCAAGCCTTTGAGCTTCCACAACAACGGCGTGGACCTGCCCCAAGGCCCGGGTCTTGGCGTCGAGATTGATGAAGACAAGCTTGCGTTCTATCGCAGAAAAGCTTGATGCCCCGGAAATAAACAGGTCGCAAAGATTACCATACGGAGGAAAACAGATGCTGTTCAAAGTCGAGATGAAGGTGAATATTCCCCACGACATGCCCGCCGAAGTGGTTGCGGACATCAAGACGCGGGAAAAAGCCTACGCCCAGGGTCTGCAGCAGCAGGGCAAGTGGCGCCACTTGTGGCGAGTGGCGGGCAGCTACGCCAATGTCAGCATTTTTGACGTAGCGGACAACGCCGAACTGCAGGATCTGATCAGCAATCTTCCGCTGTTTCCCTATATGGACGTTACCGTTGCACCCCTGTGCCGGCATCCATCCTCCGTTCATGAGGATGATCGTTAAGCAGGAGTCGTTAACCGGATATTGGCGCTGAGTACTTTTCTGGCGCCACTCACAATCTGTTGCCATCGATCGGGAAGTTTTGAGCAACAACAACAAAAGATAAAGGAGACTGACAATGACCGTAAAAACCATGCAATCCGCTGATGTGAAGGAACTGCTGGATAAAGTAGCCGGCTTCAACAAGGATGGTGGCAACGAACGTGTGAAGAAAATCGTTCACCGTGTCATGCACGATGTTTTCCAGATCGTGGAGGATTTTGACGTCACGCCAGAAGAGTTCTGGAGTGCCGTTTATTACGTCGGCGAGCTGGGCGCAAATGGCGAAGCTGCCCTGCTGGCACCGGGCCTGGGCATGGACCGCTACTTGGACATCCGCCAAGACGCCGAAGACGAGCTGGCCGGCCTCACTGGCGGCACGCCGCGCACCATTGAAGGCCCACTGTATGTTGCAGGTGCGCCAGTAAGCGATAACTTTGCCCGTATGGACGACGGCTCCGACATGGATGCCAAAGTCATCCTGATCAAGGGCCAGATCACCGACGAAAGCGGCGCGCCGCTAGCCAACGCCATTGTAGATATCTGGCACGCCGACACCAAAGGCGCCTACTCCTACTTTGATCAGTCACAGAGCGAATACAACCTGCGCCGTCGCATCAAGACCGATGCCGAAGGACGCTATGCCGCCCAGAGCATCATGCCTTCCGGTTACGGTTGCCCGCCAGAAGGTTCCACCCAACAGTTGCTGAACCACTTGGGCCGCCACGGCCAGCGTCCCGCTCACATTCATTTCTTTGTGTCGACGCCGGGGTACAAACACCTGACCACCCAGATCAACATTGCCGGCGATGAGTACACCTACGACGATTTCGCTTTTGCAACCCGTAAAGAGCTGGTGGTGGACGCCAACCGCGTTGAGCATTCCGAGACCGGCGCGACGCATGGCGTGAGTGGTCCGATTACCGAAGTTGAGTTCAACGTCACGCTGGTTGCCACCGACAAGCCGGAACTCCAGGAACGCCATGCGCGTCAGCGCGCTCTGGAAACGGGCGCTGCGTAAGTACCACCCAAGAACAAGACGGAGTGAACGACATGAACAGCAAACTCGAAAAACTCGCAGACAAGGTACGCAACGCGGTCGTCGCCGACCCGGAAACTGGCCGTTATCAGTGCGATCGCGGCATCTTTACCGACCGCGAACTGTTTGATCTTGAGATGAAGTACATCTATGAAGGCAACTGGGTGTATCTGGCTCATGAAAGTCAGATTTCAGAGCCAGGCGATTACTACACGGTAACCGTGGGCCGCCAGCCAGTGGTGATCACCCGTACCAAAGACGGTGAGCTCAAGGCAATCCTGAACACCTGTTCGCATCGTGGTGCCACGCTGTGCCGCAAAAAACGTGGTAACAAAGCGTCCTTTACCTGCCCATTCCACGGCTGGACATTCCGTAACGACGGCGAACTGTTGAAAGCCAAAGATCAGAAAAAAGGCGGATACCCGGAGCAGTTTAATACCGACGGTTCGCACGATTTGAAGCAGATGGCCAAGTTCGGCAACTATCGTGGCTTCCTGTTTGGCAGCCTGAGTGCAGACGTGCTTCCTCTTGAAGAGTATCTGGGTGAAACCACCAAGATTATCGATAACATTGTAGACCAGTCTGAAGACGGCCTCGAAATCCTGCGTGGCAGCTCAACCTATACTTATGAAGGTAACTGGAAGATGACGGCAGAAAACGGTGTCGACGGTTATCACGTTGGTACGGTGCACTGGAACTACCTGTCCACCATGGGGCAGCGAAACTACGATAAGGGCGGCACGGAAGCAGTTGACGCCAAAAGTTGGTCAGCTGAGGGTGGATTCTATTCTTTCGAGCAAGGTCACATGATGCTGTGGACTCGCTTGCTGAATCCGGAAGTTCGACCGATCTTTGGTCAGTTAGAACGACTGGAAAAAACCTACGGCAAAGACCGCGCAGACTCTATTGTGCGCACAACGAAAAACCTGTGCCTGTATCCGAACGTCTTTCTGATGGATCAGTTTTCGACGCAAATTCGCGTGACTAGGCCTATCGACGTTAATAAGACTGAAGTGACCATATATGCCTTTGGGCCAAAAAACGAAGCGGCCGATCTGCGTGCTAAACGTATTCGCCAGTATGAAGACTTCTTCAACGTAACGGGTATGGGTACCCCAGATGATCTGGAAGAGTTCCGCGCCTGCCAGAACGGTTATGAAGCCACAGACATGCGTTGGAACGATATGAGCCGCGGTGCGGCGCACTGGATTGACGGCCCAGATGACAACGCAAATAAGATTAACATGAAGCCCACGATGAGCGGCGCAAGGCCTGACGATGAAGGCCTGTATGTGAATCATCACAAACATTGGCAGGTTGAAATGATCCGTGCCATTGAAACCGAGCAGGCCCGTTTCATCCCCGTGACTTCAGAGGAGGCATCCGTATGAGCCTGAATTATCACGGCATCGAGCAATTCATCATTCGCGAGGCCCGCTTCCTGGATGACCGGGAGTGGGACAAATGGTTGGCGTGCTACCACGAGGACGTTACCTACTGGATGCCAGCCTGGGATGACGACGACGAGCTGACAGAAGATCCGCAAAGCGAGATCTCGCTCATCTACTATCCCAACAAGGATGGCCTGGAAGACCGGGTTTACCGGATCAAGACCGAGCGTTCCGGTGCCAGTTCCATGCCGGAACCACGGACAACGCATTTCACGACCAACCTGGAGATTCTGTCCCAGAATGACAGCGAAGTGAAACTGCGCTTTAACTGGTTGACCAAGGCCTACCGCTATAAGAAAACGGCTGAGTTTTTCGGAACGTCTTTCTACACGTTGGACATCACCGGCGAAGAACCGTTGATCCGGGAGAAACGAATTGTTCTGAACAATGATTGCATCCATCAGGTGCTGGACGTTTATCATCTGTAATTGATGGGGAGAGCACCACCATGAGTTATAACATCGCGCTTAACTTCGAAGACGGCGTTACCCGTTTTGTGTCTTGCAATGAAGGCGAAACGGTCCTTGATGCCGCCTATCGCGCAAAGATAAACCTGCCTATGGATTGCTCGGATGGCGTTTGCGGCACTTGCAAGTGTGCGTGCCATCAGGGCAAGTTCGACTTAGGTGAAGAGTACCTTGACGAAGCGCTTTCTGAAGAAGAAGTTGAGCAAGGCATGGTTTTGACTTGTCAGATGGTGCCCTCCGGCGACTGTGTGGTGGAAGTCCCGGTGGCTTCCACTATGTGCAAAACCGGTAATGCCAAAAAAACCGGAACCGTAACCGAAGTGAATCTGATCTCACCCACAACTATCGAATTGAAGATCACAGCAGACGACGACTTGGCTTTCCTGCCGGGGCAATACGTGAAAATTCAGGTGCCAGGTACGGAGGAAGCCCGTTCGTACTCCTTCAGCTCAAAGCCTGGTAGCCGTGATTTGAGTTTTCTGATTCGCAATGTATCGGGCGGGCTGATGAGTTCGTGGCTTGTAGGTAAAGCTCGCACTGGTGACAAGCTAAACCTGACAGGGCCTATGGGCAGCTTTTATCTGCGACCTGTTGAGCGGCCAATATTGATGCTTGCTGGGGGAACCGGCTTGGCACCTCTGTTGGCCAAGTTGGAACACATGAAGGCCAACGGATGCAACGTACCGACGCACCTGGTTTACGGGGTCAGAAATGACGACGACCTGGTGTGCCTGGATGCTTTGGATCGCTTCGCTGAGGATATTGATACTTTCAGCTACGTTACCTGTGTGTCCAGTGACGAAAGCAATCATCCGCGCAAAGGTTACGTCACCCACCACATGGACAAAGCACCACTCAATGAGGGCGATGTGGATGTCTATTTGTGTGGGCCACCCCCTATGGTCGATTCCGTGCTTGGCTACTTCCGTGAGCAAGGTATTAAGCCGCACTCCTTTCACTATGAAAAATTTACATCGAGCGAGTCAGGATCTGGGGAGAAAGTGGCATGAAAGCTCGCTTCACCAATAAAGTGATGGTTATTACCGGTTCTGCCCAAGGCATTGGTAAGCGTGTTGCCGAATTGGCAGCCGCCGAAGGCGCACTCTTACTGCTCGTGGATATCGCGGATTATGTGCACGACGTTGCCGCAGGACTGCGCGATCAGGGCACCAATGTGATTGCCGTTCAGGCCAATCTGGAGACCTGGGCCGGCGCTGAAAGCATTATGGCGGAGGCCCATAAGCAGTTCGGCCGGATTGATATTCTGATCAACAATGTGGGCGGTACAATCTGGGCACAGCCTTTTGATCAATACACGCCTGAACAGATAGAAAAGGAAATTCAGCGCTCACTATTCACAACGCTGTGGTGCTGCCGCGCCGTTCTGCCCTATATGCTTGAACAAAAGGGCGGCGTGATTGTGAACGTATCGTCCATATCAACACGCGGACTGATGAGGGTGCCGTACGGCGCGGCCAAGGGCGGCGTGAACGCCATGACAGTGAACATGGCGTACGAGTATGCCTCGCACAATATCCGCGTGAATGCCGCCGCGCCCGGCGGTACCGAGGCGCCACCGAGGCTAACGCCGCGCAACGCAAAAGAGCAGACCGAGCAGGAAAAGACGTGGTACCAAGAGTTGATCGACCAGACTACGGAAAACAGTTTTATGCATCGCTATGGAACGCTTGATGAGCAGGCCGAACCGATCCTGTTCCTGGCGTCCGATGCTGCCAGCTATATTACCGGGACCGTCATTCCCATTGCCGGGGGCGATCTGGGGTAGGTCGGATACGAATGCGACCCAGGGTAGACAATCAGTCATGCCCTCTTTGGCCCCGGCGTGTTTGCGCGCGGGGCCTTTTTTCATAGTCCGGAGTCACAACAAACAATAACGGATGGACGTATATGCAGAAACTTCTGAAAGACCTTTCCCTGTCGGCGGCTGTTGCCGGCTTCCTGGCCGTTCTGGTGTCCTACGCCGGGCCGCTGGCGATTTTCTTCCAGGCCGGCGCAAGCGCTGGGATCTCCACGGAAATGATGACGTCCTGGGTGTGGGCCATTTCCATGGGGGCTGCCATTTCCGGCATTATCCTATCTATCTGGTTGAAAGCGCCGGTGGTCACCGCCTGGTCAGCACCCGGCACGGCGCTGCTGGTAACCGTATTTCCGGAACTGTCACTGAATGAAGCGATTGGCGCCTATATCACAGCTGCAATCATCATTTTTTTGATTGGGGTGTCCGGCACCTTTGACGCCTTTGTGCGGGCGATTCCCAAGGGCATCGCGGCCGGCATGATGGCTGGCATCCTGTTCCAGTTCGGTGTGGGGGCCTTCAGTGCCATTGAAACCACGCCGGCGCTGGCGATCGGAATGTTGATCTCCTATGTGGTTTTTCGCCGCTTGTTCCCCAAATATACGCTGATTCTACTGCCGATTGCCGGTGTGGTTCTTGCGGTGGTTCTGGAAGGTGCGTCGCTGTCCGGTGTGCGCTGGAGCATCGCGGTTCCACAATTTATCCAGCCCGTATGGACCCTGGGTTCAACCCTGAGCCTGGCCATCCCACTGGTGCTGGTGAGTCTTACCGGGCAATTTCTGCCGGGCATGGCAATCCTTCAGGGTGCGGGCTACCCCGTCAAGGCCCAGCCGATTATCGGAGTAACCAGTCTGGTTTCACTTCCTATGGCTTTTTTCGGTGGTATCACTACGGTGGTTGCTGCCATTACAGCTGCCATCTGCACTGGTAAAGACGCTCATGAAGATCCCTCCCGCAGATATATTGCAGGCGTATTCAACGGTGTTTTCTATCTTGTAGGAGGTTTGTTTGCCGGTACCATCGTTAGTTTATTCACATCACTCCCTGGAGCATTTGTTGCTGTACTGGCCGGGTTGGCGCTACTTGGTGCTATTGCAGGTAATCTTTTTTCCGCACTAGAGGAGGCGAGCCATCGAGAAGCGTCATTGATTACCTTTATTGTCACTGCTTCGGGCGTGTCTCTATTTGAACTCTCATCCGCATTCTGGGGCGTCGTCATTGGTTACGTTTGTTATTTGATATTGAATGGTGGTGCGGGTCGAAAATGACTGACTTGACGTGACCTTTTGATATTTTAAACAACCTGGTTCGGGTTTTACCCGGTTACTGCGAACGTAGCTCCAGCCAATCGCTACAAAGCCAGCGCGCAGTTAATGTTATCTGTAATACGGCCCCAATCAGTATCGGAGTATTTATCATTTGGTTATGCTAATTCGTTAATGCTTTTTGGCGGAATCTTTATTGTTTTCGGTGGATTATTTTATGCAAAAATAATCAATGGAATTACCGCATTCTGGATTGCATTTATTGTCACTCGTCCCATCGGTGCGTCTTTGGGAGATCTATTCATTCAAGCACCAGCCGCGGGGTCTGGGTATAAGTGCAGGCACGATTAATATCGTATTTTTTGCAGCTATTGTTGCAATAGTTGCTTATCTTACTATAAGTAAAATAGATATTGTTAAAAGTGAAGGTTAAGGATAGTTTGATCAAGATTTGACTACCTTCTAGATAGGTACTCAGCTCAGAAAAGAAAAATCAAGCGCAATTCGAGCAGGATTACTTTGGTTGTTTGTTCAACTTCTTGCTCGGATTCCGCCATTTGGACGGAATTCGAGCCTATTCGCCCTACGCCAACAACTATTACCGGCAGATTACTGAATGTCCCTGATCGAGGCCGATTTCTCCGGTGGATATATCATTAGTGGTGCCGGGCTGCTCCTGTTGCGGGAGGTCGATAGGTGTCATCGTCGAATGCAGCAGCTGGCAAAACGTAATTGTCGATCATCGCGATCCGGCCAAGGTACGCCGTCACGTGAATACGCAGGTTGCCCCCTCCACTCACTAACAATCTGGAATCAGGTCAACCAAACTGATTAAGCCATCATAGGATAGAGTCTCATAGCTTGAATTTATCGTCTGGGCTTCTGGATAAGGGAGGTTAATGATGTGATTAATCACCCCACCTGTTTTCAGCTGAGCGTTCAGGTCATGACGAACGCGATTGAAGCTGGTTAACGGTTGCGGCACCACATTCCAGCCGGCCCGTTTTTCCTGGCCAACGGTCGCCACAAACAGCTGTTCGCTGCTGTTGAGCTGATCATTCGTGGCCCAAACCCGCAGGTAGCTCCGATCAAAAACATGGCCCTGTTTTCCCGGTTGAACCAGTCCGAGAGTCTGTGGATTGGCGCCCCAGAACCAGAGTGATAGTGGTGCGGTTGGGTAGCCGGTGCCTCGCAAGACATTGTAGTAAGCTCTGGGCACGTTGTGCCACCGAATCGGGTCTGCCTCCAGCCAACCGGAACGAATCAGGCAGGCGCGTACCTGATCAATATCCCGGGCAACAAAAAGAACGTTGATTGGCGCTCTGCGAATGCCGATGATGGAGCTGGCATAGGTTTTGCCGTTTTTAAGTATGCTTTGCGGCGACGCGGACAACATCACCGTCTGCTTTGCCAATGCCGGTTGTACGGAGAGGTCTGGCACCCGAAACACATTGAAAATCAGCGCCATTGTCACAAAACCCAGAAGCCCTCCGACGGCGCCGGTCAGCCGAAGTGCCGGAGCAACGTTGAGCCGCAATCCGATACGATGAACATGAACCGGACTGATATGGGTGGCAGAAATACCCAGCATCAACCCTAAAGTGCCCACGAGGTATCCAGCGAGCACGTCACTGGGATAATGCACGCCCAGATACAGCCGGCTGAACCCGATCAAAAAAGCGATCAGCAGACCCAGTATCAGCAAGTTGATACGTGTGCTCCAAAGCCGGACGAACCGCATGGCGATATAAATGGCGAATCCATAAAAAGCCACGCTGATGCTGGCATGGCCACTGGGAAACGAGAAGCCCGACGGATCCAGTACACCGCCGTCCGGTCGGGGGCGATGAAAAGCCAGCTTGCCAAGCAGGGTCAGGATCTCACAGCTCCCAAGGGAGATGGCCAGTGGCAAAATCAGCGCTCCTTGTCGGCGGTACCAGAGCCAGCCGCTCAACGCCAAGGTGCCACTGGCAACCACCGGCCAGTAACCGAAGGAGGTGATGGTGTAAAACAGGTGGTCGAAAAAGGGGGTACGTACACTCGCCAGCAGGACGTTAACGCGAGTGTCCAGCTCCACCACCGTGTCATCGGTAATAACGTCTTCAGCCAGCCCGCTAAAAAGGGCGAGAATATAGAGCCCGCTTAAACCCGTAAGCGTCAGTGGTAGTCCACCCCAGCGTGAGCGGTCGAGGCGCTGCCTGACAAATATGGTCGTCGCGGGAAATCGTCAGAGGAGACGAACTAAGTGCGGATTCTGGCGCAACGCGGCGCCCACGGATTTTAGAAATTGAAAGCCACTGGGGCCGAAGCGCAGGATCGACCAACGCAAGCCATAGAAAATCAGCAATGCGAAAACCAGAGCCAGCACCAGTATGCCAACGCGAGAGAGCCAGGTCTGGGCCAGGGATAACGACTGCGAAAAAATGTAACCCGGTAAGATCCACTGCAAGGCCCAACCAATGGCACCGAGCAGATTCTAGGTCATAAAGGAACGGCGTTCCATGCCCACCATCCCTGCGATGAACGGCATGATTTCTTTCACCGAAGGCACAAACCGGCTCAAAAAAACGCTTTTACCGCCGTGGCGACCAAAATACGCCTCCGCTTTGTGCACATGGCCTGTCTTCAGGAACCAGCGGTCCTCTCTTAACCAGTGGCGCCCGTAGCGGCGTCCCAGGAAATAATTGATGTTGTCGCCTAGTGTCGCGCCCACGATGGCAAAGATCAGCAGGTCGCCAAGATCGAAAAACCCCTGACCGGCCAACATGCCCATCAACAGCAGCAGCGTAGAGCCCGGCAAGAACAGGCCAAGCAGAAAAACGGTCTCCGCCAAGGCTGCAAATAAGGCGAACCAGTAGCCCCATAACCCGGCGCTTTGGGCCAACGAGGAGGCAGTCTGAGGAAGAGAATCCATCATAGGCATTTCCTGAACAGGTCAAAACATCATGTCTAGGCGGCTACCCAAAACCAGTATCCAAAAGCTATGGCACACAAAAGCCATGTGACAATAACGACAGCGGCCGCAACGTGGCTAATCGGCTTGGTTGTCAGTTCTGCTGCTTTCGAGCGACTCGCCTCTATTATGTTGGATGGCGTCAGTTTGATGACAAGAATGATGCCCAGCGGTAGCAGGATGATGCCCAGCGGTAGCAGGATGATGTCATCAAGGTAGCCCAGGATCGGTATAAAGTCCGGAATGAGGTCGATTGGACTCACGGCGTACGCTGCTATTGCGAGCGCAAGCAACCGGACGATTAGGGGGGTACTCGGATCTCGGGCCACAAAATAGACAGTCAGCACATCCTGTTTGATTCGTTTTGCCGCAACTTTCAGCTTGCCAATCAAAGTTAAAGACACCTCACAACGCCTCTTTTCAAACCCGCTAAGAATGTGGGTGAATCACCCGAACTGCCCAGAACGGGCGATCAATAGTAAAAAAGCTTCAGTGGGTTGGTTTTGCCATGTTCTGCATCTGAATCAGAAAAACGGTGCCCTCGACGTCGGATTTTTCGACTTGAAGGCCCCAGTTGAGCCGTTCACAGGCAAGCTGCACAATAAAAGGCAGGGTTCAAATCCTTGATGTCGGCAATCTCGTCGAATTCCTGATCCCAGCACCAGAAAGGCATCAGTCATCACCGCTCCGGCACAGATGTAAGTCACGGCCATCGACGAGAAGATCAGCACCGACCAACGGGCGATTTCAGCGTAACGTGTTTCTGTTGTGTCGGCGAAAGGGAACAAAGCCATACCAATAAAGCGATTGACCAGAATGGCAGCTAGAACCAAAATCCAGGGATCAGCCCGCAGCGTGACCGAACAGCGTTAGGAGAAGAGTATCGGTTTTGCAGTCGCCAAGTGGAATATTGCGGCTATCTGCACCAGTGCAAGCACCGCTGCCACGATGCGTGCGCGCTTATCAACGCTGACTTTCAAAGCGAACAGCCCTGCTATGATATAACCCACCAGCAAGATTATTTTGGCCGTTAACCAGCCATGGACTAACGGCATCCACGGCGTTACAAACACCAGGCTGATAGCGCTGACCAGCAGCACCGTGTCGTTAGCGTGGGGAATCCAGCGCAAGGGCGTTTGCCGCCAACCGGGGCGGCCCACGGCATCCATCAGCAAGCGCAGTGCGAAAAGCGTCACCGTTAGATACGCGGTGAGCATGTGTATACTTTTTAAAGTTATGTACACGGGGGGTTCCTTGATTTCGATGAAGTTGATTATAAACCGCGCAAAATAGTCTCTCTCGGCCCAAATCGAAGGGCAAAAGCGCGACGACAAAAACGTCATTGTACGCAGACTACTCCTATGCGGGTATGTCATTTGAACTGGCCTTCCTTTAACATATACTTAAAATACCACTATTAACGGAGCCTCCCATGGCGATTCCGACACCATCCGCCGACCGCGCCAGTATCGGTCAGTTGTTCGGTTACCCTTTTCGCATTTTCTTCCTGTCTATGGCCCTGCTGGTTGTTGTTGTGTTGCCAGTATGGGTGCTCCAGGCAACGGGCACTCTACAACTGCCACTAGCCTTGCCCGGGGTGCTATGGCACCAGCACGAAATGCTGTTCGGGTTCCTGACCGCCGCCATTGCGGGCTTTCTGCTAACGGCTGTGTGCACTTGGACCCAGACCGATCGCATTCATGGGCTGCGCCTGGCTCTACTATGGGGTGTATGGCTTGCTGGCCGGCTATTGCTGGCATTTGGCGGTGATCTTCCCGTTTGGCTGGTGCAGGGTGTGAATCTGGCCTTTCTGCCGTTGGTGA
>Ga0314774_1001493_pt1 | contig 14802 bp, 13 predicted proteins | sample MetaGCBIA2018_FD_204515 | JGI IMG/M metagenome (GOLD analysis project Ga0314774, IMG submission 204515) | Cryopeg brine microbial communities from Beaufort Sea near Barrow, Alaska, United States - CBIA 2018 | ecosystem: Environmental > Aquatic > Marine > Coastal | place: USA: Alaska | collected... | reverse complement strand
CAAAACCTACGGAATTGGAAAAGGAATGGCGGCCGATTTAAAATATATCGAACTTTGTGCCCGACAAATTGCAAGGGTTTCCAAAACCGATAAAATTATTGTTGAAAAATCTACTTTGCCGGTGAGGACGGCTGAAGCTTTAAAAAGCATTTTGGACAATACCGGAAATGGGGTGAATTTTCAAATTCTTTCCAATCCTGAATTTTTAGCTGAAGGAACTGCAGTGCAGGATCTATTGAACCCGGACAGGGTTTTAATTGGTGGGGGTATTGATACTGAAAAAGGGAAAAAAGCGGTGGATGCATTAGTTAGTATTTACACTTCCTGGATCCCTAAAGCCCAAATTCTTACCACAAATATTTGGTCTTCTGAGTTGTCTAAGTTAACTGCAAATGCTTTTCTGGCTCAACGAATTTCAAGTATTAACGCGATGAGCGAAATATGCGAAAAAACCGGAGCCGATGTGGAGGAAGTTGCAAAGGCCGTGGGTATGGACTCCCGTATTGGACCAAAATTTTTGAAAGCCTCGGTAGGTTTTGGAGGTTCTTGTTTTCAAAAGGATATCCTGAATTTGGTATATATCGCTAAATCCTATGGTTTAAATGAAGTTGCCGACTACTGGGAACAGGTGATAATAATGAATGACCATCAAAAGAGAAGGTTTGCAGTAAAAATGGTTCAAACCTTATTTAACACGGTTTCAGGTAAAAAAATCGCACTGTTGGGCTGGGCGTTTAAAAAAGATACCAATGACACCCGTGAGTCTGCTGCAATCTATGTTGCTGATTATCTATTGAACGAACAGGCAGAGATCGTGGTTTACGATCCTAAAGTTAAACCGGAGCAAATCTATGCAGACCTGGATTATTTGAACACCCGGTCTTCAGAAGTAAACAGGGCAAGAGTTAAAGTGGTAAATAATCCTTATGAGGCTACAAAAGATTCTCACGCAATTGCAGTCTTGACCGAGTGGGATGAGTTTAAGCAACTGGACTGGGGTAAAATATATGAAAACATGCTTAAACCTGCTTTTATTTTTGATGGTCGCAGATTGTTGGATAGAAAGATCAAGGAAGAGATGGGGTTTGAGTTTTATGCACTAGGGCAGAGTAGTTAGGTTAAAAAATTGCAGTTATAAATATTTAAAGTAAATCCTGGGTTAATTCAGGAAGATAAAAAAAAATGGATAATAAAACTCTAATAGTTAGGAAATCAAAGCTAGAAGGTAAAGTAACCCTAAGCGGAGCAAAAAATTGTGGATTAAAACTTTTAACTGCTTCTATATTAACCGATGAAAATGTAGAATTATTTAATTCTCCCAACGGTTTACTGGATATGCAAGTGCATATAGGGATGTTAAACGCAATGGGGAAGACTTGTATTGAAAGCGATGGATACTTAAGAATAGAAGAAAACAATAAAATTAATACCGAGCTATTATGGGACGAACGCTCAATTCGTAATTCTTTACTAATCCTTGGTTCACTAACCGGTAGATTTGGAAGTGGAAAAGTCCCTTTACCTGGAGGATGTAAATTAGGTGAACGTAAGTATGATATTCACGTTCAGGTATTGGAAGCTTTAGGTGCCAGAGTTTATGAAGAAGGAGAGTATTTGTGCACCGAAACAAAAAATTTTCCTTTAAGGGGTGCGGAAATCACCTTGCCCATGAGATCTACCGGTGCCACAGAGAATGCGATTCTCACAAGCTGTTTAGCAAAGGGAATGACCAGGGTTTGGAATCCACATATTCGGCCTGAAATAATAGATCTAATAAAAATGCTCAATAAGATGGGAGCAAAGATTAAAGTTTACGGGCAGCAATGTATTGAGATTGAAGGAGTGGAAAGATTAAAGGGTGTTAAGCATACTGTAATTCCCGACAACATGGAGGCTCTTACTTGGGCAATTGGATCGGTTATTACTAACGGTGATGTGGAAATTCAAAATTTTCCTTTTGAACATCTGGAGGTACCTTTAGTTTATTTAAAGGAAAGTGGAATGAAATTTTACAAAGGTGAAAATAGCTTAATAGTAAGGGGAGGTAAACCTTTTCCCATAGAGATAAGCACGGGACCTTATCCAGGTATAAACTCTGATATGCAACCTTTATTTGCTATTTATGGAGCATTATCTCAAGGGCAGTCTAAGATCATTGACTTGCGCTTTCCCGGTAGATATGCTTATGCAGAAGAAATGAAAAAACTGGGTGTGAAATATAAAGTGGTTGGAGATATGTTAATCATTGAAGGAGGAAATAAACTTGTAGGGGCAACTGTTACAGCTCTTGATCTTAGAGCAGGAATATCGCTTCTTTTGGCGGGTCTAACTGCTGAAGGAGAAACTGAAATTAAAAATTCATGGCAAATACATAGAGGATACGAAAATTTAGAAAAGAAGTTGTTAGATTTAGGAGTAAGCATAGAATCAAATGGGAGTATTTAAGCGAATAATTGCAGATTTACCTCCTGCCAAGAGGTCCTTTCCTGATATTATATTAAACTTTTTCTTCAATCACCCTTTTAAATTACTTATAAATATCAGATTGGGACAAAGGTTTAGTAAAAGTCCTAATCCTTTTTTACGGTTTTACAGTAGAATCTTAAAGAACCGTCAGATGTATAAATGGTCCTGTGATATTTCATACGACATAATCATAGGGAAAAGAGTAGTCTTTGGGCATCCTGTAGGTATAGTAATAGGGAATAAGACTATAATAGAGGATGATGTCAGAATTTGGCAAAATGTAACTTTAGGAAGCCATGGTAAACAGGGAGAGGTTAAAAAATATCCGATTATTAAAAGACGCGCAAAATTATATGCGGGCTGTAAAATAATTGGAGGAGTCACTGTTGGAGAAAATGCTGTTGTAGGTGCTAATTCAGTCGTTAATATTGATGTCCCTGCCAATTCAGTCGCTGTTGGAATCCCGTGTAAAATATTTCAAAAGAGGAATAATGAGTAATTTTTTGAGAGATTTCACCAGCATTGGTTTTTCAAAAGGTGTAATGATCATTAGTGGTTTAACTACTTCAATAATAATTGCCCGAGTTCTTGGGCCAGAAAAAAATGGTCTCATTGCGTCTCTTTTGGTATATCCTGGGCTTTTTATGACAATAGGTTCTTTGGGAATCAGCCAGTCTACCACTTATTTTATCGGAAAATCAATTTACACGGATGAGCAAGTGAAACGGGCCATTACTCAAATTTGGTTTTTTAGCACATTTGTAAGTCTAATTAGTTGTTTTCTGCTGATAAGATATCTCAGTAATTCAGGTGAGAATTTAATGTATATAATGTTGGCCCTTTCACCAATTCCATTCAGCTTATTTAACACTTATAATTCTGGTTATTTTCTTGGAAAAAATCAAATCCGCACTTTTAATAAGATCAATTGGATTCCCAGCGTGGTCATCTTAGTTTCAACGGTAATGTTTATTCTAATATTCCCAATGGGAATAAACGGTTATTTAATTGCGCTGACTGGAGGTCCTTTATTTATTGCAGTTCTTTTAATCTTTAAAAATAAATTTTTTAAATCATTTAGTATTAAAGTTGACTGGAAGATTATCAGGAAGATGTTAAGCTTGGGTTTTGTTTATGCTTTAGCCCTTTTGGTAATGAACCTTAATTATAGATTGGATATTATCTTGTTGGACTTGTTAAGTACTAATTTTGAAACCGGAATATATAGCAAAGGCTCTAATATTACGCAACACCTGTGGCAAATTCCTATGTTGATGGGAACAATTGTTTTTGCCAGAAGTGCTGTTTCTAAAGATGGTCTAGCTTTTTCTAAAAAAATTGCGCAATTGCTGCGTTTATCCTTTCTTGCAATTAGTGCCGCTTCCATTGTTTTGGTATTTTTTTCTGATATTATTATTATAGGCCTGTTTGGTGAGGAGTTTAGAGAAAGTATATCTGTTCTAAACTATTTGATGCCCGGTGTGATTTTGCTAACCATTTTTAAGGTAATGAATATGGATTTAGCAGGCAAAGGCAAACCATGGGTATCCCTATTTGTTATGGCTCCTGCGTTAATAATAAATGTTATCTTAAATTTTTTACTTATACCAAAATATCAGGCAGATGGTGCTGCTATCGCCTCTACTATTAGTTACGCTTGTGCTGGAATTGCATTTCTATTCCTGTACAGTAAGTCATCTAAAATCTCTGTAAAGGAAATAATCACCTATAAAAAATCTGATTTTGACCCTATTTTCGAAATAATTAAAAAAATCAGAAAATGAAAATTGTAGAAAATCTCGACTTAACTAATTATAATTCATATCGTACAAAATCTATTTGTTCAGTTGGATATTTTCCTGAAAATGAGAATGATTTGCTGACCTTTTTTCAGAGTAAAGAGCATCAATCTTATATTGTTTTAGGAAATGGGAACAATACGATTTTAAGCAGAGCTTATTATCAGGAACTATTTATTATTCTTAATGGTTATTTCGATTCCATAAAGGTTTCTGGTAATGTTATTGAAGCGGAAGCTGGTGCTACAATATTAGAAGTGAGTAAAATGGCTTTAAAACATGGACTTACAGGAGCAGAGTTTTTATATGACATACCCAGTTCTGTGGGGGGTGCTATAGTTATGAATGCTGGGACTAAGGAGGGTGAAACAAAAAATATTTTATTAAAAGTCAGGTATCTTGATTTGGAAGATATGCTTATAAAGGAAAAGTCGAACTCTGAAATTGGTTTTGATTATAGAAATAGTTTTTTCCAAAAAAACAAGGATAAAATCGTCTTAAAATCTTGGTTTCAATTAGAAAAAGGAGATCCTTTGAAAATAGAGAAAATAATGAAAGATAGTAAGGAAAGACGCTGGGATAAACAACCTCGTGAATTTCCAAACTGCGGGAGTGTTTTTAAAAGACCTCCTGGGAAATTCGTAGGACCAATGATAGATGAATTAGGTCTAAAAGGATTTCAAATTGGTGGAGCACAGGTTTCAGAGAAACATAGCGGGTTTATTGTTAATAAAAGTAATGCCACAGGCCAGGATATATTAGACTTAATCGAAAATATCAAAACTAAGGTTTTTGATCATTATAGTATAAACTTAGAGGTTGAACAAAGAATTATTTATTAGATGAAGATTTTATTTGTTATTACTGGTAATGGACATGGAAGAGGTGGCCACGTTAATTCTTTAGACCATATAAGCAGAGCTGTAGCGCAAAAAGCTGATATAAAAATAGTAAGTATTGGGCTTACTGAAAGTCCCGTTTTAAAAGAAAATCCATATTATTTTGGTGTCTTTAAATTTAAATGGTTTAGTTACTTTACATTACAAAAAAAATTTAAAGAGTTATTTAAAACATTCAATCCTGATGTCATCCATTGTTTTGATGGCTCATCAGCTTTATTATTAATGGCTCTGCCAGGCTTGTTTAGCAAAAAGGTTATTTACACAAAATGTGGGGGTCCAAATGAAAGAAAAAGTATTGCTCAAATAACAGGTGATATTGTTCTTTTTAGTCAGGAAAATTATGATTCCTATAGAAGTAATAACCGTTTTAAATATTCAGATATACACCTAATACCAAATCGAGTTTTAAAAGTTGATGTATTCCCAGAAGATGAAAGAGAGGTTATAAAAGACGCAAATTTTTTCAATTTTGTTAGAATAGCAAGGATTAGTAAGGCTTACGAAAATAGTATTAAACAAGCAATTGAATTAACCTCTAGAATTTCCTCCCCAGGCAAAAAAGTCAAACTTTACATAATAGGTGTTATACAAGATGAGGAAATATTTAATGGATTAAAAGAGTTTGCTGAAACAAAGAAAATTGAGGTTGAGTTTGTGACTAATCATTTGACAAATAAGGCTTCTCGAATGTTATATTTAGCAGATGCGGTAATTGGAACCGGTCGAGGTGTTATGGAAGCAATGACATTAGGTATACCAACTTTTGTTCCTGTTAACGGCCGAAACTTACCGGAATTATTAACTAGTGTCAATTTTCATGGATTTTTATCTACTAATTTTTCCCCAAGGGGAACTTCATTGCGGCGTGATGAAATAGAAATCGTAAATGAAGCCAACAATTTAGTAAACAATAAGAAATATTATAAAAAAGCTTGTGATTTTTCTTTAAATATTGCCAATAAGGAATTTGTATTTAATGAGGAGGTGATACTAAATTATCTTTCTATTTATAGAAATGTAATGAAGAAGGAAAATAAACTATATATTCTAAAAAACATCTTACCATTTATATATTACTTAAATGTTTTCCGAAGAGTCCAAAATAGATTAAAGTAATGAATTTTTTGTGTACCATTATTTTATTTATAGTATGGCCTTTTGGAGCTTTTGTAAATGCAATTAAAAATATTAGAATTCAAAGATATCGAATTTTTATATTTCTCTTTTTCTGCCTTTTAGCCTTTTACATTATCCCATACAGTGATGGAGATATCCGATTGTATGCAAAATCAATTGAAACATATTCTAAATTTGGCGTAAACGCATTCTTTCAAGAAATCTATTTAAGTTTTCAGGGAAAAGGAAGTTCAGGCTTTGAACTCTTTATTCCTATAAATTCATATTTAACATCGTTAATTGGAAATGATTTCCGTATTTCTTTTTTATTAACCACACTACTTTTTTATACGTTTTGGATATCAATTATTAAGAAATTAATAAAGGAATACGACTTTGCATCTAATAGAAGTAAAGAAGCACTGCTCCTTCTATTCATGTTTTCTATTTATGTTATCTTTTATCGTGTTTTAAATGGAAGGTTTTATCTCGCATATTGGGGTGCAGTTTTAGGGGTGTATATGATAATGAATGAACGTAAAAATGTTTATTTATTATTAACATTATCTACCATATTTATTCATCAATCATTTATTTTTTTAAATGGAATTCTAATAATACATCTTCTTTTTCAAAAATATTATAAAAATAAATTAGGCGAGATCCTCTTATTTAGTTTAATTATTGCTGGTGCTATTTTAAATCAAGTTGGGCTCAAGTTTATTAGCGAAAATTTAGGCTTCTTATCTGATAATGTTTCTGATAGATATATGGCATATACTAAGGATAGTTTTGTCGAGAAGCATTCGGAAAGAGCGGAAATTAAAACATGGTTTCAGACTTTAAGAGGTCCTTTACTATTCTATTCAACTGCTATTTTTTTACTTATTATTAGATTTACAAAAAAGAAATTTTTTTCTATAGATACGAATTTAAAATCCTGGTATTACTTCATATTATTATTTTGGGCTTTAAACTCTTTAACGTTTGAAATACCACAATTTGGCGATCGTTTTAGAAATGTACTTATAGGTTTTATGATTTTATTTCTTTACAAAATCTACATTAAACAATCTCTCAAAGAATACAATTTCTACTTTTATATATTTCTCACATCGTTTGCTTTTTATAAGTTAATAACTATTAGAGTTTTTGCAGAATACATTAATTTATATTCATATTTTCCACTTTCATTTTTGTTTAGCTGGTTCGATCCTGATGGATATCCTTTAATTAACTAATGTTTTTAACATTTTTTCATTGATACATATTATACAATTGAGATAGTAAAACTTAATGTTAAGTCGAATATTTATAAAGTATTTTGTCAATTCTATCTGAAAAATGTGCTTTTTGAAGGATACGGGCAGGAGTTTAATCTTGAAAAACAATATATTACCTAAATGGGATAAAAATTCCACTAGATTAAAGTTAGTTTAAAAAATGAACGTAACAAAATTATTCAAAAAATTACGCTACAAACCTTATGGAGGGTTTATGGTAGCACTATTTCTACATAAAATTTATATTTTCTATAAATTTAGAATTTGGAGCGATGAACATTATATAAGTAAAGATTTTAAACAGGATTTTGGTTATGAATTAAATCTTCAAACTCCAAAATCACTCAATGAAAAAATTAATTGGTATAAGTTAAATTATAAAAATCCATTGATTTCACTTTGTGCCGATAAATACGCAGTTCGAGAATATGTTGCCAATTGCATTGGTTCCAAATACCTAATCTCTCTTGTTTTCCATACGGATAACTATAAAAGAATTTTACCAGAAAACTTACCAGATTACCCTTTTATAATCAAGGCTAACCATACTGCCGGAACTCACCATATTGTTAGAGATAAAAGCAAAGCAGATTGGAAAGCTATTCAAACTGATTGCAGGTGGTGGTTACATTCTAACTATTTTCACATTCAGAAAGAATGGCAATATGAAAAAATTAAGCCTAAAATAATAGTTGAAAAACTTTTGACGGATGAAAATGGGCAGATTCCATCAGATTACAAACTTCATTATTTTGAAGGGAAATTTGGTTTTCTTCAGGTAGATTTGGACCGTTTTACGCAACATAAAAGAAATCTTTACGATAAAGACTGGAATTTACTTCCTTTCACATGGTCACCTTTAGGTAGTAATGGTTTGCCTTATAAAGACAATGGCAGACAGGTGCCTCGACCTATTAATTTAGCGTCGATGATTGATTTGGGCACCAAATTAGCCAAATCTTTTCCTTATGTAAGGGTAGATTTTTATATTATCAATGAGGAAATATTTTTTGGAGAGCTTACATTTCATCATGCAGGGGGCCTCGAACATTTTACTCCAAGTGAATGGGATTTGCATTTTGGAAGGAAAGTACCTTTAAAAATGTTTGATCAATAATTAAATATTTATGCTAACATTTAAGGAAAAAATAGTCAAGAATTATATCAATGCCGTGGGCTGGAGTACCAAGCAGAAATATTTACTTATAGAAAGCGATGATTGGGGTGCGATTAGAATGCCTTCAAAAAACGTCTATGAACGGTTAATTCAAAGTAACATTGAAGTCAATAAATTTAGCTTTGATAAAAATGATTCATTAGAATCTGAAGAAGATCTTAAGGCTTTATTTGAAACCTTACAAAAATTTGAAGACAGGGATGGTAAAAACCCTGTTTTAACGGCCTGCCATGTAGTCGCAAATCCAGATTTTGACAAAATTGAAGCTTCAGAACGAAAAGAATACCATTATGAGACAATTTTAGAAACCTACAAGAGATCTGCCCACACCCAAAAAGTGCCGGATTTAATTAAAGTGGGGATACAAAAAGGAATTTTTATACCTCAATCGCACGGGAGAGAACACATACAAGTGAAACGATGGATGGAAGCCATCAATTCAAATTCGCAAAAAGAACAGATAGCTTTTGAAAATAGGGCAATTATATCCTCAAAATCCTCTACCTGTTCACAACCGTACCCGCAAAATTATTTTGCAGGTCAGGATTATTCAGGTGAAAGCGAGCATTCTGAATTGGAGGCTATCAATGCAGAAGGCTTGGAGCTGTTTGAACAAATATTTGGGTTTAAATCTATTTCGTTTGTCGCACAGGGTGGTGTTTGGGGCGATCACTTATTGAACATGCTTTATGATGAAGGCGTTCGTTTAATAGGAGGTCAGCAACTTCAGCCCAATGTTCAGGCAGGGCACAAAACAGTCAACAAATTCTGGGGTTCACAAAATCAATTTGGTCAATTTCATTGGAGGAGAAACTGTATGTTTGAACCGGCTCGTGATCAAAATTTTAATTGGGTAGGTAAATGCCTGGAGGAAATTGAAATTGCATTTCGTTGGGGTAAACCGGCTGTAATAAGTGCGCATAGAGTAAATTTTATAGGAAGCATTTTTGAAGAAAACAGAACGGCTTCTCTAAAAAAACTTGAGAAATTAACTGCATCTGTATTAAAAAAATGGCCAGATGTGAAATTTATTAGTACAGCACAATTGGCTGAAATAATGTTGAATTCAAAAAAATAAGTTTGAAACAAACACTCAAAAAACACATCATCAACAGCAGAGGGCCAAGGCTTAAGCAAAAGTTGATTGTGTTTGAGTCCGATGATTGGGGAGCCATTCGTATTCCAAACCTTGAAGTTCGTGGTGAATTGTGGCAAAATGGGCTAACCAGAACTACAGATTCATTTTCTCGTTTTGACACCCTGGAATCAGCCGAAGATTATAAAACGCTTTTTGATGTTTTGGCTCAATTCAAAGATCAGCAGGGCAATCATCCTTGCTTCACGGCTAATTTTATTCTCAACAATCCCGATTTTAAAAAAATTGCATCAGGTAATTTCCAAAAATATCACCACGAATCTTTTCAAAAAACTTATGCAAACTATTCCGGAGGGGAAAAAACATGGGATTTTTTAAAGGAAGGAATTCAAATGAATTTGATAAAGCCACAGTTTCACGGAAGCGAACACTTAAATGTTGTCCGTTGGATGAAGTTACTTCAAGAAAATAATGAACGCTATCGATTGGCTTTCGACAATAAATGCTTTGCCATTGATGAAATAGGAAAGCATAACCGAAGAGACAACCTTATGGCTACCTATGATTATAATAACCAGGAAGAACTGGATTTTATTAAAGAAAGTATTGCGCAAGGCCTAAAGCAATTTGAGGAAATTTTTGGGTTTCATTCAAAAACGAGCATTGCGCCTTGTTATGTCTGGGATAAAGAAGTAGAGAAAGCGATGGCAACAGGAAATGTAAATTGTTTTCAAGGTTCATTTTTACAAAATATCCCGCAAACCAAGATTTCTTTTCAAAAAAAGTACCGTTATATTGGCCAACAAAATAAAGAAAACCAAACATATTTAGTCAGAAATTGCTTGTTTGAACCGAGTGTAAACAATCAAATAGATTGGGTAAACAAGTGTATGGAAAGCATAGATATCGCTTTTAAATGGGGAAAACCTTCTATTATTGGCACCCATAGAATAAATTTTGTGGGACGTTTAGATAAAAAACAAAGGGACAAAAACCTGGATATGTTGACACAGCTCCTGGCTAAAATTGTTCAAAAATGGCCGGATGCTCAGTTTACAGATACTGCATCCTTGTATAAAGCATACCAAAAACCATGAAAATTCTCATCGTAGCTCCCTCCAGAAAAATGGGCGGGATTGAAAGAGCTCTTTCTGTTCTAGCCAACGAGTGGGCGAAGCAAGGTTTTAACGTGGTGTATGTGTCCTGCCTTAAAAGCGAAGCTTTTTATGAACTCCGCTCGGAAATTCAAGTGGAAGAACCGACATTTATACGTGCAGGAGGAGTAGTGAATAAGCTGTTTTTCTACCCAAAATTGATCAGCTACATCCGTAAACAAATCAAAGCGCATCAACCGGATGTCGTTTTATCTTTTGGGGATGCGTTTAATCCATTGGCACTTTTGGCACTTAGAAACACTAATATTCCTATTTACATTTCCGACCGAACCAGCCCGGATTACCACTTTAAATTCCCTATTCCACAACTAAAAAAATGGTTGTATCCTAAGGCTACAGGGTTTATAGCGCAAACCAGCAGGGCTGCAACGTATCGTCGAAAAGAGTATGGGCCTACATTGAGGATGAAAGTTATTCCAAATGCGTTAAGAGAAGTATTGCTTTATCCTACTATAGACCGACAAAAGACGATTTTGTATGTAGGGAGATTCGCCTGGGAAAAAGCTCCAGATAAATTGATTCGTGCATTTGCCAAATTGAAAGATGCTGATGATTGGATACTTAAAATGGCTGGAAGCGGCCCAATGTTGGAAGAAATGAAATTACTTGCTGATGAGCTTGGGGTATCCAATCGGGTGATCTTTCTTGGGCAGGTAACCAATGTCGATGCTTTGTACGCTGAAGCAGGGATATATGTATTGCCATCGGTTTTAGAAGGTTTTCCCAATTCTCTTTGTGAGGCAATGGCTGCCAGTTTACCCTCCATTTGTTTTCCTACAATACCCTATGAGGAACTTTTTTTAAAACCTGGTATGGGAATAGTTTGTAAGGAATCAAATTCGGAATCCCTGGCTTATGAATTAAAAATATTAATTAAAAAAAACGAATTACGAATGCAGATTGGTGAAAATGCAAAAATGATTAGTCAAACTCTGAATGTTTCAGAGATCGGTGACCAATACCTTGAATTCATGAATATTAAATGAAAACATTAAATTTTTTATATCGAACATATTTTCTTTTGCCAAACTTTGATTTTCTTGGAAAATTTGGCAAGGGAATGAACAGGGCTATTGGGATCTCTTTTAAAAAATTAATGGATGCAACTATTCCAGGACAGTTTAAAAAATTGCATCTTCAAGGGGGGTCAGGAATAAATAAGGTCATACGGGAAAAGGACTTCATAGTTTCATTAACCTCTTTTCCTGCCAGGATCGATGATATCTGGATAACTATAGAATGTATCCTACAACAACGTTTTAAACCTGACAAGGTCATCTTGTGGCTTGCCGAAGAACAGTTTCCAAATAAGAAACTTCCCTCAGGTCTTACTCAACTCAAAAAAAGAGGACTGGAAATACGATTTTGTGATGATTTAAAAGCTCATAAAAAGTATTATTATACCATGAAGGAATTTCCAAATTCTTATGTGATCACACTTGATGATGATCTATATTATGATGATACAATTATAGAAAACCTGGTTAAGATGCATGAAGAAAATCCTGAGGTAATTGTGACTAATCGGGCTCATTTAATGAAATTCAATAAACAAGCTGAATTAAAAAAATATAGAAACTGGCAGCATAATGTAGTAGAAAAACATCCATCACATGCACTTTTACAAACCGGAGGTGCGGGTACTCTTTTTCCTCCAAATTCTCTGGATATGGAAGTTTTTAATAAGGAAAAAATTAAGGAATTATGCCCATTAGCCGATGATATCTGGTTAAAACTGATGGCTTATAAAAAAGGAACAAAAGTAATGACAAATACAAAATATAATAAGGATCCATTAACCATTCTTCAAAGTCAAAATGAAAAGTTGGTTAGTCATAATGTATTAACAGGAGGAAATGACTCCCAGCTAAAAAACGTAATAGAGCATTACAATCTTGACCTGCTAATAATTTCCAAAACAAACTAGTAATGAAAAAACTTGTTGTGGGAATTACAGCCCCAAGTAGTATCATGTTGATGTTGGGTCAATTAAAAGATTTTAAGGAACGAGGCTATGAGACTTATTTACTCGCCCCGGACCATGAAAGAACAAGAGCATTTTGCGAAAAAGAGGGATGTGAACTCCTGCCAGTACCAATAGCACGAGAAATTTCTCCCATACAGGATTTAAAGGCTTTGGCTATAATTATTAAACATTTCAAGAGGATTAAACCGGATATTGTTAATGTAGGTACACCCAAGATGGGGCTTTTAGGTAGTTTGGCAGGGAAAATAACAGGAGTAAAAAAAAGGATCTATACCAATCGTGGCTTCCGTTTTGAACACGAGAATGGACGTAAAAAGCAAATACTCCTTGCAATGGAAAAAATAGCTGCCGTAGCTGCACATCACGTATTATGCATTAGCAAATCTGTTCAAAAAGTAGGGATAGAAAATAAAGTCTTTGACTATAAGAAAAGTCTTGTAATAAACAAAGGAAGTAGCAACGGCGTTAACCTGGAATTCTTTGATCCAAAACTTGTTCCTAATGATGAAACATCTGCCTTAAAAAAGGAATTAAATATTGAAAATAATTTTGTTTTCGGTTACGTAGGTAGATTGATAGATCGTAAAGGGATCAATGAATTGTTTGAAGCTTTTATAAAGCTAAACAGTAAAAACCCTAAAACTAAATTAATTTTTGTAGGACCTGCTGAAGAAGAACAAATCCTGGATAAAGATTTTCTAACCAAATTGAATGAGCATCCTGATATTCTGGTGCTGGGCAGGCAGTTCAATGTACCTCTTTACATGAGCCTTATGGATGTGTTTGTAATGCCTGCATGGTGGGAAGGTTTTGGCAACACTCTTATACAGGCAGCTGCGATGGGACTACCTGTTATAAGTTCTACTGGTACCGGGTGCAGAGATGCGGTAAATGATGGCTTTAATGGCATTTTGGTTCCCCCAAAAGAAGTAGATCCACTTGTGCATGCAATGGGTAAGTTGTTTTCAGATGATGATCTCCGCAAGGAATTGGGTGAAAACGGTATTACCTGGTCAAAACATTTTGAAAGTTCGGTAATCTGGAATGGTATGGAGGATCTTTACGAATCCAAAAGGTAATTTTATTTATCTGGTCAAAATATCTCAAATTCTACAACAGAAAGCAATTTGTTTTAAATATAAATTGCTGATAAATCATATTAATCATAAATAGAAGCAAAATCATGAAAGAAGTAATCATAAAGGAATTAAAAGAAATTTTAGAATTAGAAGACCAGGAATTAACATTAGAAGATAATTTCCGGGATTTCGATTGTTGGGATTCTATTGCAAATATTTCGGTAATCGCAATGCTTGATGAAGAATTTAATGTCAACATTAACTCACAGGATCTTAAACAGATAAATACAGTAGGTGAGCTGATTGAAGAAGTAAAGAAAAGAGCCAAAGGATACTCACTTTCTGAGCAGTAACCCCAATGGAAAATATCTTTAGCCTGGAAAACAAAACCATCCTGGTCACTGGTTCATCTTCAGGAATTGGTAGAGAAATTGCCATAGGTTGTGCTTTCAATAAGGGGAATATTGTAATAACGGCCAGAGATAAAAAGCGATTGCTTGAGACCAAAGACTTATTAGGTACTGGTGGCAAACATCAAATTATAGGTGCAGATCTCTCTCTGGAATCAGAAATTAATGATTTGGCAGATAACTGTCCACAAATAGACGGTTTAGTTCTGAATGCGGGTTTAGTAAAAACCATGCCATTAAAGTTTTTGAAAACCAGCTCAATTGATGAATTATTTGATATAAATGTTCGAAGTTCCATTTTGTTGGTCAACA
>Ga0314774_1001491_pt1 | contig 14814 bp, 9 predicted proteins | sample MetaGCBIA2018_FD_204515 | JGI IMG/M metagenome (GOLD analysis project Ga0314774, IMG submission 204515) | Cryopeg brine microbial communities from Beaufort Sea near Barrow, Alaska, United States - CBIA 2018 | ecosystem: Environmental > Aquatic > Marine > Coastal | place: USA: Alaska | collected... | reverse complement strand
CATAAGGCTGGTTTTCCTTCACATGGAAGTCCGTTCCTTTAAATGTCCTCTGGTGCTCGATCTTTGCAAAATATTTAATATCATTTACAGTAACAGGCCGGCCATTGATTTCCCGGTTAAAACAGGAGGCATAATCTTTCATTAGTTCCCTGGTATATTGTTTTAAAGCTTCTGAGCTGTTTTGTAATTTTTTCAGTTCGTATTGCGAAGGGTTTACAGTTATAGAGTAAAATTTTGGTTCGATTTTTTTCAGCTTGGTGGTGTTGGCATCTATTTCCTTTATTACCACTTCCGGAGAAATGTCATCCTCCTTCTGGTTGAAGAAAAATTCGTAATCGTTTTCTTTGCCTGGAAGCTGGTTTTCTTTTTCCAGATAATCGACAAAACCTGCTGAACTTTGGGAATAATTTGCTCCCAGTTTTTGGGGTGTGATGGTGATATACATAATGAATTATTTATAGAAATCGGGATGCGTGTCGTCTATCTCGTAATCCTTTTTTTTCTGGTTCCATTTTTTGTTTTTTGGATCTGCAGCTTCCATAAGTGATTCCAGAATGGCCAAAGTGGGGTTTACTTTATTCTTTTCCATATCCTTCACTATTGCGATCACTGCATTTATTCTTTTCTTCAGGCTATTTTCAATTCGCCTGCCGGTGGGTCCAAAATTTTCTTTTGGGGAAATCTCATTGTAAAAGAAAAAATCCAGCATCCCGGCCATAGCATCCGTATGCGTTTTGTAATGAGTTCTGGAAAATTGCTGAAAACGCTCAGCCGTTTTCTTTTCGATAGTAATGTTTTTAACTTGTTTCATAATTCAGTAGTTTTCTTGGGTTTACTGGAAATTTTAGCCATTTTATTGGGGTTTCGAGAGCATTTCCAGTAAATTCTTAATTTTATAATATTTAAATGATTTACAACTAATTGATAATCAGGTTAATGCGAATAAAAAGGAATACTTAACACCGCGCAGCGTGTTATCCTCTTGCTTTTCCACTTTTTTTTTCAGGCCAAAAATTTCTTGCAATTTTGCCTGGACCATCAAAGAATCCTGGGACAAAAAATTTCGTTGAAATTCATAAATATGAACCAAGATTTTCGACGTAAAATCCAAAAATTCGAATCACATAATTAATCAAAATGCCCTGAAATACAGTTATTTAAGATACATATTATTTTATTTTTATGTGTAATAAGTTTTGACGCTGAATGGTATGAATTGGTGTTTTTAAAGTTGATTGGGTTGGATGAAAATGGCAAATAGCATCAAATAACACCAATCTGTATTTTAACACTTTTTCAATGATTTACTTTTTATATCCGGAGCGTTTTCCATTTTTGATTTTCAGGTTAAAAGAAAAAAAATTAGGGTTGAACTGAATACAACTTGTCGGTTTTGATTTACTTCCCATAGTGCCGTCTGCTGTTACCATTTTTTGATATGCCTTTAACCGGGAATTTAGAATTAGGATAGGCCGCCCGAAAATCCCGACTTTTGGGAAGGGTCTACTATAAGGCCGGCTAATTTCTAAATTCCGGACCTTTGCTTTCCTCAAAAAATGGTTTATGGCAGAATGGGTCAGGAAGATGAATCAAATTAACAAGGTGAAGATCCAACCGGTTCCGGCAAGTACGAAGCGTGTAGGAAGTTCAGATCCGGCGGACTCAGGCAAAAACGTGCCTCAATAAGTGGAGCGGTTCCGCTTTTTCTGTTGATTAGCGCAACGAAGGGATCAACTTTTTTGCCTGTGTCCAAGACCTTTTCGACGAAGCGCTTTTCCCGCAATACGGAACGTCTCTTTTGGGGAGTGTGAGGATAAAGGGTAATGTGCTGAGGGGTGGGGTAGTACTAAATATGATTTTACCGGGGATGTTGTTGAGAGCTTATTATGAATTTATTGTTTCATTTATAACCGATTATCTCTGGAGCTTGGATTGACAGGCTATAATGGCAGGTTTAAGTTTTTTAAATTGATTTACCGGTATTTTGACTTGCGAATTTCGCAATGTAGTATACCTAATAATTTTGATGCTTTCCTTTATCTGGTATTCAAAATGTTCCTGGAAGATGAGGAATCATAATATCTAGAATATAAAATTTTGCTAGGAACAAACTAATATTATCTTTTTTCTGTCAAAGGTGGAAATATTCAGGGCGTATTTGTTGGAAGGGCTTCGTATAAAGGGAGATATATAAGACTTCATCAATAAACACAATGCTCATTTATTGAAATCTGAAAGACCAATTCCCATGCCTTAATATATTTATATTAAACTTTTATCTGCCCAATTATGATAATTTTAATATTTCATTAGGATTTAATTTTAAATGTTCATATGTTTGAACATAATTGAAACATTATTTTATATGAACGTCATAATTAATAAGTTAATAATTTTCGCCTTTTTTGCTACAACGATTTCGTTATCAGCTTATAATCGAAATGTTGCCAAAGATGCCGAATTAAGTGCATCGAGTTCTTTAGCTCCTGAAAAATCTCCCGAGAAATTAGTTGATGGAATAATTGGGGTACAAGATTATGGTGAATGGGTCTGTGAAGGTATACGAACCAGTTGGGGATATATAGAATTGCCTTGGGTTAAAATGGAATGGAAGGAGTCTCAAAAAATTAATAGAATTGTCCTATATGATAGACCTTCGCCAATTGAAAATTCAGCTAGTGTAAAATTGCTGTTCAGTGATGGGTCTGAACTTTATGTTAGGCAAATTCCAGGTAATGGGGATGGAAAAGAAGTATTATTTGAAACAAAAACGATTGAGTGGGTTAAAATCGAAATTACAGATGCTGAGGGCAAAGATGTCGGTTTTTCTGAAATTGAAGTTTTTGCAGCTCCGGAACATACAAACGAACCAATTTCTTGGGTAGATCCTTATATAGAATCTAGCCGTGGACGATATATATTTTTCATTACAGGCTCCAGGCCCTTCGGAATGGCTTCTGCCGCTCCAATGACAAGGAATAAGAATCAATATGGAGGAGGATATAATTATAATTCTGAATACATTCTTGGTTTTCACCAGATTCATAGCTGGATGCTCGGCGGATTAGAGATTATGCCCGCTCCTGCTAATATTGATCCTACAGGAGGTCAACAGAAATGGAAATCTCGTTTTAGTCACGAAGATGAAATTGTTAGTCCCGGGTTCCACCGTGTATTCCTTCGGGACCATAAAATTTGGGTGGAAAATACTACAACAGAAAGGGTGAGTTTTTATAAATATCGATTCACAGAGGATATGGGAGCTCAGATAATTACAAATTTGGGAGGGCTTGCTAATAATAATGTAATGACTAATGCTAACATAAATAAAGTTAGTACAACAGAAATTGAAGGGTCTTTTAGCACGGTTGATCGTTTTTGGGGAGGTCCTAAAGATGTTAAGGTGTTCTTTGTTGCAACATTCGATAAACCATTCAGGCAGATGGACGGTTGGAATGCTAAGAAACGTTTTTATAACGTAGAAGAGGTATCAGGAGATAGTACGGGAGTTGCAAATCTTTTTGATGTTAAGGCGGGTGATGAACTTAAAATGAAAATAGCTATTTCTTATACAAGTATTGACAATGCTCGCAATAATCTTCAGACGGAACTGCCTCACTGGGATTTTGAAAAAGTGAAAGCGGAATCTCGAGCAATTTGGAATGATTGGTTAGGTAAAATTAAGGTACGGGGTGGTACACGTGATCAAAATATAAAATTCTACACTGATCTTTGGCACGTGCTTTTGGGAAGACAAAAGATAAATGATATTTCAGGAGATTATCCAGATAGAACAACCGGAGAAAGAGATGGAAATTTCACTGATGCAATATTTAAAATAAAGACTCTTCCTAAAGATGAAGAGGGAAATTTGAAATTCAATATGTATAACTCAGATGCCTGGTGGCTATCTCAATGGAATTTAAATGTTCTTTGGGGATTGGCCTGGCCGGAAGTTATGGATGAAATGTCTGCTTCTATGGTTCAATATGCTGTGAATGGCTATCTCTTGCCCAGGGGACCTTCAGGAGGAGGATATTCTTATATCATGACAGGATCCCCGGCTACTAATCTTATATCGGCTACCTTTCAAAAAGGCCTTTTGACAAAAATTGATCCCGATGTTGCTTATGAAAAAGTCAAACAAAATCTTCTTCCCGGAGGAATGTTAGGTGATGCAAAGGATATCGAATTCTACACTGAAAATGGGTATTGGCCTGGAAATGCAGGAATTACTTTGGAGGCCGCTTTTCAAGATTATGCACTTTCTCAATGGGCTAAGAAAACAGGAAGAGTTGAGGATGCTAAATTCTTTTCAGATCGCTCTATGGGTTGGAAAAAACTCTTTAATAAAAATCAAAACCTAATTTTCCCAAAAAATGCAGCTGGTGAATTTTTGCACGACGATCCACTTTCGGGAGCCGGTTGGGTAGAGGCCAATGCCTGGCAGGCAACCTGGTCACTTTCACATGCTATTTCCGATCTTGCTGACTTAATGGGTGGGAATGAGATATTAAGCGATAAGTTGAATCATGCGTTCGAAATGTCAAAGGATGATGATTTTGTTTTTGGTTATAGTGAGGGTTATTTGAGTTATGCCAATCAACCAGGCTGTTCGAATGCACATGTTTTTAACCATGCCGGCCAGCCCTGGTTAACTCAGTATTGGGTGAGACGTGTAAAGGAACAGGCGTATGGAGGGGTCATTCCTGAATTGGGGTACGGCGGTCATGATGAAGACCAGGGGCAGATGGGTGGTGTGAGTTCATTGATGGCCATAGGAATATTTAGTCTTAGAGGAAATGTGGATTCCGAGCCTGTATATGAGATTACGAGTCCTATTTTTGATGAGGTAATTATTGAACTTGATCCGAAGTATTATGCCGGTAAAACCTTCTCTATTAAGACACAAAACAATTCAAAAGAGAATATGTATATCCAGAGTGCTAAACTCAATGGAAAAAATCACAATAAATTTTGGTTCCCTCATGAAACTTTTGCTCAGGGTGGTGAGCTGGAGATATTTTTGGGGCCAGAGCCTAACAAAGATTGGGGAAAAGCAGAATAATTTTATGTAGGGATTTTAATCAAATCTCGGATAAGAGGAAATTTTGCAAACTCTATTACTGGCAGGTTATAATTTTTAAAATGAATCAACAAATTTAATCACTTTTATTAATTAAAAAATTTTATAATATGAAGGTCCATTGTTATCAAAAGGCGTGGCTGTTATCGGTGTTTCTGTTCTGCATCAGCTTTAATGTTTTGGCTTTTTCCTCAGTTGGTATTTTGCCAGCTCAGCAGGGAATACCTATCACGGGAAAGGTTCTTTCAGTTGATGGTGAAATTTTAATGGGTGTAAACGTACTTGTTAAAGGTAGTATGAAAGGTACTATGACAGATTTTGATGGGAATTTTGAAATAATGGTTCCTGATGAGGATGCTGTCCTGGTTTTTTCTTATGTCGGATTTAATTCGCGTGAAATCAGGGTTGGTAAACAACGCGAGATAAACGTTCAATTGGAAGGATCTGCCAGTGAGCTTTCAGAAGTGGTACTTATAGGGTATGGTGGTCAACGTAGATCTGATCTGACGGGTGCTATTTCTTCAGTAAAGGCTGAAGAATTACGTAATGTAGCTGCCACTACGTTTGAACAAGCGCTTCAGGGTAGAGCTGCGGGGGTACAGGTTACCCAGGCCACAGGTGTTCCTGGAGGTGAGACCAATATCAGGATTCGTGGTACTAGTTCTGTGAATGCTAGTAGTGAACCTCTTTATGTAATCGACGGTATGTTGGTTAATAGCAATGGGAACGAAGTTGCAATGGGGTCTAGAGGACCCCGTATTGGGCCTTTGGCTACAATAAATCCTAATGATATTGAATCCATTGAAATTCTTAAAGATGCTTCTGCAACAGCAATATATGGATCTAGAGGGGCTAATGGTGTAATTCTGATCACCACCAAAAAAGGGAGATCTGGAGCAGGCACTGTTAATTTCAATGCTTATTATGGTGTACAGCAGGTGAGCAACAAGCTTGATCTTTTAAATGCTTCTCAGTTTGCCGAATTAGTAAATGAAGCACAAACGAATAGAGGGAGAAATCCTATTTATGTAAACCCTTCCAACTTAGGCGAGGGTACGGATTGGCAGGAAGAACTTTTTCGTCTTGCTCCCATTTCTGATTATCAATTAACTTTTTCCGGTGGGGATGATAAAACCAGTTATTCGCTATCGGGAGGATATTTCACCCAGGAGGGTATCGTTGTTGGTTCTGATTTTGAGCGATTTACGTTTCGCACAAATTTGGAAAAAGAAATCAATGAACGCTTGAGTGTAGGAAGTAATATGTCGTATGCCCGAATTAATTCCAACGGGGTACTTACCGGTGCAGGCAATTTGAATCAGGGAGTGATCTCTAATGCTTTACAGATGAACCCTATTCTATCGGTTTATGATCCAAATGTTCCGGGGGGCTATACTTATGAACACGACAGGAAAGAAGGAATTCCTAATCCTGTTGCTGAAGCATTAGAATATGAAGCCGTAAGTAACACATCCAGACTTCTCGGAAATGTTTTTGCAGAATATGATATTATTGAGAATCTCGCATTTAAGACCAGTTTCGGAATAGATGCAGTAACAACCAAAGCCAGTACTTTTGGTCCAAATTTTCTAAGGCAGTCAGAGGCCAGTCGTGGTGAAGCATCTATAGTAGACTTGCAGGCGTTGACCTGGCTAAACGAAAACATCATTACTTTTAATCACTCTTTTAATGAAACCGATCGGTTGACAGCTCTAGGGGGATTCACAATGCAAAAGTTTAAAAATGAATCCCTTTTTGCGTTAGCTTTTGATTTTCCTGACGGGAGGACCGGATATCACAATCTAGGTGCTGCTCAGAACCCACAGAACCCGGCAAATGGGGAATCGGAATGGTCATTAATTTCATATCTGGGAAGGATAAATTATACATTATTAGACAGGTATCTATTTACCGTTTCTGGAAGGACAGATGGATCATCCAAATTTGCAGAAGGCAACAAATACGGATTTTTTCCTTCTGCTGCCTTTGCCTGGAGGATCATTAATGAGCCTTTTATGAAAGAAAATGAATTCTTCTATGATCTTAAATTAAGGGTGAGCTATGGTGTGACAGGGAATCAGTCCATCGGTCCTTATAATTCCTTGGCACTTATTGCACCTTTTGGAGAGGGAGTTTTTAATAATGGACCAGAGGCAACGGTTTTCTTTGGACAAGAGCCGACAAGTTTTCCTAACCAAGATCTGAAATGGGAGACTACACGTCAAGCCAACATTGGGGTAGATGCCACTTTTTTGGATGGCAGAATCTCTCTTACAGCTGATTTCTACAATAAGAAAACATCTGACCTTCTATTAGGTACACCAATTCCTTTTACCAGTGGATTTCAAACCACTCTTTTAAATGTAGGAAATGTTAATAATAAAGGATTTGATCTTGAATTGACAGCAGATATTCTTACCGGTGATTTTACCTGGAATGCTTCAGGAAATATTTCTGTAAACCGAAATGAGATTGCTAACCTATCGCGGGATGAAGATATCAGACTCTTAGTAGGTGGAAGTATTTTAAGAGAAGGGTATCCAATTGGTACTTTTGAAGGATATGTTTTTGAAGGAATTTTCCAAAGCAGTGAAGAAGCTAATTCGGGACCTAGTCTTCGTGGTGAAACACCTCAAGCCGGAGATAGAAGGTATAGAGATATTAGTGGGCCAAATGGAGCACCCGATGGATTTATAGATGAACATGACAGAACTGTACTAGGTACAGCTGAAGCTGATTTTAACTGGGGTTTTAGTAATGATTTTTCTTTTAAGAATTTCAGGTTGAATGTTTTCTTCCAGGGTTCTCAAGGAAACGAAATGGTCAACATGAATACTTTACATCTGCAAAATTTGAACGGGCAGCAAAATGTTCTTGCTGAAGCAGGTTTGAATAGATGGACGCCAGAAAATCCAAGTAATCTATATCCCCGGGCAAATTCTACTGATGTTTTTAACTCTGCCTTCTCATCCAGATTTGTAGAGGATGCATCCTATGTCCGGTTGAAGAATATTACTTTGGGCTATGAACTGCCTGTGGATGTTATAGGGAAAGTGGGGTTGAACAGGGTTCGGATTTTCGGTAGCGCTACAAATCTATTTACTATTACTGATTATAGCGGGTTTGATCCAGAAGGTAATGCTTATGCCGGGTCTACAAATATTGTAGGTATTGACAGTGGAACTTATCCAATGGCAAAGACCTATACAGTAGGGGTGAACTTAGGATTTTAAAAAAAAAACAACTTAAATAAGAAGATATGAAAACCTTTCAATTTAACTCTTCCAAAATTATTCTTGGGCTATTCCTACTCGGAATTATGAATTCCTGTAGCGATTTCCTGGAAGAGGATCCTCAAAATCAAGTGGCTACCAGCAATTATTATACTAATGCACAGGACGCCCTTTCTGCAGTGAATTCAATCTATGGATATCTTGGATCCTATAATGCAGGAAACACGGCAGGAGTTTACCATAGTACGTTTTGGGTTTCAATGGGGCTAGCCTCTGATGAATTGCGTAATAATCAGCTGGGTACTCCACAATTTGACCAACTCGCAAATTTCTCCCATAATGCTGAAAATGCTGCTTTGCTGGAGATATGGCAGATTCATTACAAAACCATATACCTGGCTAATATTGCTATCGAGAGAATTCCCTTGATCGAAATGGATGAAACTCTTCGTGAGCGTTATGTAAATGAGTCCAAATTTTTACGAGGGTTGCTTTATTTTAATCTTGTACGGATGTTTGGTGAGGTACCTCTGGTCATTTCAGAAGATTCACCTTTAAATCCAGAAGTAGCGACCGTAGCACAAATCTATGACCAAATCATTCAGGATCTAACCGATGCAAAAAATTTACCTAAGGATGGTGAAATTCAGCAGGGTAGGGCTACCAGTGGAGCTGCAAAAGCATTATTAGCCAAAGTTTACCTGAGCACACAGGATTATGAATTGGCATCACAAGAAGCACTGGAAGTCATTAATCAACATCCTTATAGTCTTTGGGAGGAATTTTCAGATAATTTTAAGATTGCCAACAGAGGTCAAAATGAATCTATTTTTTCGGTTGGTTTTGGAAACGGAGGTGGAGCTATTTCTTTCTGGGAAGTTGGCCAGTTCAACGTGAGACTCCTACCTTCTATTCTTAGTTCACAAGCGGGCATAACAAATGCTCAGGGTTGGCAATATGCCACGGACGACTTATATGATTCTTTTGTTGATGAGGACGAACGTAGGGACGCTACATTTCTTACTGGATTCGTTGCCAATGATGGAAGTAATGTTAATCTCGACCGTGTTTGGATAGACAAGTATTGGGATAGAGATGCAGAACCTACTGCAGGTGATTCTTTTCAGAATTTTCCTGTGCTGCGGTTATCTGAGGTTTTCCTTGTCTACAGTGAGGCCCAAGCAAGACTAGGGAATTTTGATGATGCTAATAGATACCTTAACATGGTTCGTGAACGAGCAAGTTTAGGTGAAGTTTCAGCATCAAATATGGATAGTTTTATTGATTTACTTTTAGAAGAAAGACGGAGAGAATTTGTGGCAGAAGGTAAACGATGGTTTGATCTCACACGATTGGGAAGATTGGAGGAAGCAGTTCTAGAAGCAAAAGGTGTTTCAGTAGCTAGTTATCATTACCTATTTCCAATCCCTCAAAGAGAACGTGATGTTAACCCGAATCTACCACAGAACTCGGGGTATTAATCTTGGAAATAACTTAAATAATATTAAAGATGAAAAATAGTAATATATTCAAATTGGGCATGATGTTGTTCCTGCCCTTTATCATGAGTTGTGAGAAGGATGATGCACAAGGTCCTAAAGATTATTTTGATCAAGGGAATTTCCTGGTAATTCTGGATGCGCAAAAAACTCCTGGCAACGGTCAATATAGGACTTCCCTTCAGTCTGATGAAACACTTGAGGTCGAAGTGTTGGTTGAATCTGTTCAAGAGCTCCAATCCTTACAAGTAACAAAAACAGTTAATCTTGAGGTGGATGCATCTTTTGGAGAGGGAGGCGTAATAGAAATTCCTGCCTCAGGAAGGAGTTTCGGTCATACATTTATTTATGAACCTTCAGTGGAGGATGTAGACCAGTTGATAGGTTTTACATTTGAAGCTTTTACTGCTTCAGGGGAGGTGAGTACCAGTGACCTTACCGCAAATATTACCTTATCACCCATAGACAATCTTGTCACAAAAAGATGGGGGCTTAGCTCCATCAAACATGTAAACAGTGCAAATATGCCGAATGAGGAAGTTATCAACGAATGTGAGGAAGACAATTCTTTCGTCTTCAATTCAGATGGTACTATGAGTCAATCTTTTGGCGCAATTACCGGAGTAGGTAACTGTGGGTTCGACGGATTAATTATTTATGATAAATGGTATATCTCTGAAGATGGAGAAAATTTTATAATGGAGAAATATAATGTGTTCACTCCAGACATAAAAGAAATTGAGAGTTATAGAATTGTAACCTTGAGTGTGGATCAATTGCAGTTAGAAATGACTGTTGATTTATCTGTTTTCGGTCTTGGTCTTGAAGTTTTCCTTTACACATTTAAACCCGAGCCCCTTAATTAAATTTTTAACATAAGAAATTAAAAATGTTTAAACTAAAAAAGACTTTAAAACATCCCATCCTTCTTGGGCTGATATCAGTTGCCCTTTCCTTGCAGTCCTGCAAATCGGGAGATGAAAAAAAAGTTGAAACGATTACAGACAACGATAGTGACATCTCCTTTATTGTAGAACCAGCTCCAGAATGGACTGATGTTTTTCAAAGAGAATCGGGTTGGTTTGGTGGAGACGGAATTTTTGCAATTTCCTATTCCAATGATGATACCAAGGCGAATGATAGTATTCTGTTCGTTTTCAGTGATACAATGTTCGGTAAAATCGAAGAAGGTAAATTATTGCCCGGATTTGTGATGGTTAATAATTCAATTGCATTCTATCAAAAGGGGAGTGATCCTTCTACAGTTGAATTTCATGTAGCGGAAAATGCTTCAGGAGAAAAAGAAGCCTTCTTTATTCCGGATACAGAGGAGGATCAGTATTATTGGTTAGGTGATGGTTTTGTAAATCCCAATAATGAAAAGCTTTATTTGTTTTCATATCGAATTAGAAATCTTGATAACGACAGCCAATTTCCGTTCGAGGAAGTTGGGAACGATCTTTTGGTTATTGACAATAAAAGCCAACTTCCTCTTCATACGAATCAGAAACTAGTTATCCCGCATTCCAATGCGGATGTGAATGGCACCAGGATTTCCTTTGGAGCGGGAGTTTATACAGAGCAGGACGATGTATTTATTTATGGCATAAGAGGCCGGAATAAAGAACTAGTGGTGGCCAAAACAAATTTGGAAAATATTGAAGATTTTTCTTCCTGGGAGTTCCGGTCAAAGGATGGTTGGACAAAGGATAGGGAGAAAATGGAAGTTTTAGAAGATAGTGTTTCAAATGAAATGAGTGTTTCCAAATTGGAGAATGGGCAATATGCACTGGTTTATCAACGAGGTGGTATTTTTCCCAAAATATACATGCAGTTGGCTGATTCACCATACGGACCCTTTGGAGAATTACAGGAAATTTGGGATTCTTCTACAGAGGTTACTGACCCCGATCTCTTCACTTATAATGCAAAAGCGCATCCGGCAATCTCTAAAGAGGGTGAGTTGTTGATAAGTTATAACGTCAACAGTTTCAAGTTTTTTGAAATAATCGAGGATAAGCCTCAACTATACAGACCGCGGTTTGTGAAAATCAAATTTAATTCTGTGAATTAAAATAGTAATATGTCAGATCCAGAAAATACTTCAAAGAAATATATATTTAAACTTACCGTTGTAGCAGCTTTAGGAGGCCTCTTATTTGGCTATGATACTGCAGTTATAGCCGGCGCAATAGGCTTCCTGCAGGAAAAATTTGATTTAAGTGCTGCACTTGTTGGTTGGGCGGCAAGTAGTGCTATTTGGGGATGTGTTTTAGGTGCAATGGTTGCAGGATATAGCAGTGATAAATATGGGCGTAAGAAAGTGCTCCTTATAACTGCAGTTCTATTTGCCATTTCCGCAATAGGATCAGCTTTAGCCCTAAATCTTACCACTTTCATTATAGCGCGTTTTATAGGTGGGGTTGGAGTTGGAGCAGCCTCAATGCTCTCTCCTTTGTATATTTCAGAATCGGCTCCTGCACAAATTCGTGGGAGACTTGTAAGCATTTATCAATTGGCAATTGTAATTGGTATTAATATAATATATATAGTTAATTATTTTATCTCAATTTCAGGATCTTCCCAATGGAATGTGAATTATGGGTGGCGATGGATGCTTGGTTCAGAAGTGATACCAGCGGGTATTTTCTTCTTATTATTATTTCTCGTTCCTGAGACTCCCCGCTGGCTTCTAGCTAATGGGCAAGACGATAAAGCCCGGGATGTCCTGTTAAAGATAAATGGTAACAAAGCTTTTGAAATAGAGAAAGAAATCAAATCCACCTTAAATGAAGAACGGGGAACTTTTAGAGAACTATTCGGGAAAAAGTATCGAATGGCCCTCATTGTAGGGGTGGTTCTCGCGCTTTTTTCCCAAATCACAGGGATCAATGCAATTATTTATTTTGCCCCTGAGATTTTTAAAAGTATTGGAATGGGTGTAGAATCTGCATTTTTTCAAACCATCTTAATAGGGATTATCAATACCTTATTTACCTTTGTAGCTATTTGGTTGATTGATAAATCAGGAAGAAGAAAATTATTACTAGTTGGGGTTTTCGGGATGATTATTTGTCTTTTGGGTACTGCTTTGTGTTTTCAATTTGAATTCTTTAGAGGGCCTTGGCTTATGATATTTATTCTCGGGTTTATAGCGAGTTTTGCATCATCCCTTGGACCCATTCCCTGGGTTCTTATTTCAGAAATTTTCCCAACCAAAACAAGAGGTGTAGCTATGTCTTTTTGTACCCTTATCTTGTGGATAGGTGTGATTCTGATAACCCAATTAACACCATTATCATTAGAAAAACTCGGAGGAGCTACTACCTTCTATATATTCCTGGGTAATTCAGTTTTCCTGTTAATTTTCACATGGTTTTTCATTCCAGAAACTAAACAGAGAACCCTGGAAGAAATTGAGAAGAGCTGGCGATCGCCTGAGAAACTTACGGCAATGGAGGTAAAGGCGGCCAAGCAGAATATTTAAGCTTAAATGCAATAGGTTAAAAAAAAATAAATCAAAAAAGTATAAAACTTGATAAAGGTAAAATTAGGATTGGATATGGGTGGTACAAGCATTAAAATGGCGCTTGTGCAGAATAATGGTCTTTTGTTGAAAAAGAAAAGTCTCCCTGCGCTCTCCGGAATCCATATGGAGGAAAGATTAAATAAAATGGTCGATGATATAAATGATATGTTGGGTTCTGAGTATGATCTTCAAGGTATTGGTATTGCGTTCCCAGGTATAGTCGATTTTGAAAATGGAAAAATATTATCCCAGTATGTAAAATATCCAGATGCTCATACTTCTGATTTGAGAGGTTGGGCTTTCAAACATTGGAAGGTACCCTTGATAATTGAGAATGACGCAAGAGCTGCTCTTATTGGTGAATGGCAATTTGGAGCTGGTATAGGAAGTAAAGATCTGGTGATGGTTACCTTAGGCACCGGAATGGGATCTGCAGTGCTTTTAAACGGGCAGCTTCTCAGAGGGAGGAATTATCTTGCAGGAAATCTTGGAGGCCATATGTCAATCGATTTTGAAGGTGACCAGTGCAACTGTGGCAATGTTGGGTGTGTTGAAACTGTTGGTTCGACTTGGGCTTTGAATAAAAATATTTTGAAGATCAAAAATTACAAAGAAAGTAGTTTAATAGCCAACAAAGAATTAAGTTTTAAGGACGTTTTCGAAGCCGCAGCTGAGAGTGATAGTGTTGCTATAGAATTGAAAAAAAGAAGTTTAGAAGCCTGGGCCGCCGCCGTTATTAACCTTCTTCACGCTTATGATCCAGAAAAGGTTATTATAGGCGGAGGTATAATGGAAAGCAAAGATGAAATCATTCCTTTCATAGAGCAAAGAGTAAAAGAACGTTCTTGGTTGCCTACCAAAATACCAATACTGGCAGCCACACAGACCAAAAATGCTGGAATATTAGGAGTATGTAGTTTATTAACTTAGAAACCTTTTAGAAATAATTAATGGACAATATTTTATATTCTCGAGGTACACAATCGGGGGATTTAGGAATAGACATAGAAATTGGCGTCGTCCAAGATAATGGCACAACTAGCACCTCATAATTTGGGGCGAAAAATTTAAATACAATATTAAAGGTTGAAGTCAGGTATAATAAAAAGAATCGATTCAACCAGAAATTCGGTGTTTATAAATGCCCTTTTAAACACCAGTATAAATTATAATTTAAAATGAAAACGAAATACGACAAATTTCCCAAAATTAGAATAAGTGACAATTCTGAAGATTGCATATCCGGATGGCAATCAATACTACATACAATTTCAGAGAAGTTAGGCCAGGTAAACAAACAAAATAAGGTTATTGCTATAGATGTCTACCAAGGAGTTAGCGATGAGGAGATTGAAATAGCCCTTAAAAAATATCTAAAACCAAGTAGTTTCTTTTTAACCCAAAAGGCGTTTAAGAGTGAGAAGGAAATCGAGGAAATGGTATTTCCAGATGTCACAGATGACCGGA
>Ga0314774_1001489_pt1 | contig 14820 bp, 15 predicted proteins | sample MetaGCBIA2018_FD_204515 | JGI IMG/M metagenome (GOLD analysis project Ga0314774, IMG submission 204515) | Cryopeg brine microbial communities from Beaufort Sea near Barrow, Alaska, United States - CBIA 2018 | ecosystem: Environmental > Aquatic > Marine > Coastal | place: USA: Alaska | collected... | reverse complement strand
ATCAATTCATCAGGTTGTAAAATGGCATGGGAACAATGGGAAATATCCCTGTTAGCCTCACAAATATCGGTGCCTACTTTAGATTTAAACCACTGTTTTTCTTTTCCTATCAATGTGATTAAAGAAACAGGAACTTTACAAATAAAAGAAGCCAGTTTGGTTATATTATCATAATTCTGTTCAGGTCCTGTATTGAATATTTTAAGGTCCTTAAGCGCCGATAATCGTTTTTTCTCATTTGAAGGAAGTACGGCTAATATCATGTTCAATATTAAAATGGTTAAATTATCAGATTCGAATTTAGCTGAAAGTATCAGCAAATATAATAAAATTTTGAATATTAGTTAAATAAACGTTAATACTTTTCGAACACGCCCAGTCCAAATAATGCAAAGTCATATTTCACCGGGTCTACCGGATCTAATTTGCGTAAGGAATAATCCAATTCCAAAAGTGCTTTGCCATCGTTTTGTTTGCGTTTTAACAATCCGAGTTTTCTGGCGGTATTCCCGGAATGTACATCAAGCGGACACGAGAGTTGAAAAGGCGAGAGGCTTTTCCAGATCCCAAAATCTACTCCGGCGGCATCGTTTCTTATCATCCATCTCAAAAACATGTCTATTAGGGTAAATAGGATGGTTAGAATTGTATGAGGATTTCTATATTCGCATTATGAGCATAGAAGACTATAGGGCTACTGTCAAAGAAATCCAGAACCACGTCAAACTTCCACATTCTGAATTTTTTGATATGGAATTCTCCCCGCATCGTGAGGAGTTCCTGGAAACATTCACCTTTTACACCGACACATTGGGTCGCAATGCCGATTATGGAATAGTCCCTGCATTCATGTATTTTAATAATTTTACAAGTCGCAATGCTAAGGCTGGATTACTCAAGGATACCTTTTTACTATCCATCAACATGGGGACTGTACATTGGTTGATGGATAATTTCAAACTTAATAGTAACATCGAATCGAGTGGAATACGTTTTATTACCGTTACCTCAAAATTTCTCGACACCACTCCCCAAAATTTGATGTACCAGATGTGCTTTCATTTTACTGTTTATCATGAACTGGCACATCTTATTCAAAAATCACCTTATCTGGAATCTTATTTAGATGAAGTTCCAAAACCAAATGCTTATTCAGATGGAAGACATCTACTCGAAATTGATGCTGATGAATACAGTTCACTATGTCTTGGCACTCATATCCTACAGTATGCTGAAAAACTTTTCCCTACGAGTTTAAATACAGAAATCTTAGAAGGTCTTCTAGTGCTTTGTTTGGTTCCTGTTTTTATATACATGACCTCCTTCGGAGGCGGAAAAGGAGAAATATACTTTAAGGAAAAAAGTCATCCCCACCCCATAATAAGAGTGATGTTAGTTACAATGACCATCTGCCATTATATTAATCAAAGTTTGGAAGTGGATGGTAAGGAGTTTTCCGTTGATTACAACAGGGTCTTGAATAGAACTCTTCAGGTGGCACATGAAATAGAACAAGAAGTTTTTGAGTCACCTTATGTAGATGATTTCATAATGACCTTAAGGGGAAATATAAAGGGAATTTTGGATTATGTAGATTACTTTGATAATCTAAAAAATGAGGATAACACGTTAGCCGTGTACAAGTGGAACCGAAATATTGAACAAAGAGAAGAAATGTGAAAGATATTAAAGAATTTTTAGAGACAAAGGTTACGGAATACAACACCCCTAGCTTCATTGAATCTGACCCGATATCGATACCCCATCAATTTACCCGAAAAGAAGATATCGAAATTTCTGGATTCCTGGCGGCAACCATTGCCTGGGGCAACCGTAAGAGTATAATTAAAAATGCCAACCACATGATTGAACTTATGGGCGACTCACCTTATGATTTTGTGATGGAACATACGGAACAACAACTTGAACCATTACAGGGGTTTGTACATAGAACATTTAACGGAACGGACTTCATTGGTTTTATTCACGGTCTTAAACATATTTACACAGTACATAATGGATTAGAAGGTGTGTTCACAAAGTATCAAGAACCAGGAACACTTCAACCAGCCATAGCCAAGCTCAAGGAACTTTTTTTTGAAGCTGAACATATTCCCCGCACCCAGAAACACGTCAGTAACCCACTGAAAAATTCAGCAGCAAAAAGGTTAAATATGTACTTGAGGTGGTTAGTAAGAAAAGATAATGCTGGTGTTGACTTTGGTTTGTGGCGTTCAATTCCAGCTAATGCATTGTCGTGTCCGCTAGATGTCCACTCTGGTAATGTTGCTCGAAAACTGGGTCTATTGCAACGGAAACAAAACGATGCCAAGGCTGTAGTCGAACTTGATAACTCCCTACGCAGGTTGGACCCTGTGGACCCCGTAAAGTATGATTTTGCGTTGTTTGGGCTTGGTGTTTTCGAAAAGTTCTAACGGTATCGGGTTTAATTATAGGACCATATGAAACCTTTGTATCTTTTCCACAATCCCAGATTTGTTGCTATTTCTTAATAGTCATTCCAGATAATATTTCCAGCACTGGTACGAGGAAATTGAGGATGAACCTTTTCTTGGAGAACATTGCCGTAAGCATCTTTAGTTACCGTGGCATGAACACGTCCATCCTCAAGGGGTATAGATTTGTATTTCTGATAAAAAATACCATTATCAGCTGTAATCTCGATGTCCCAAAAAATAGTATCATTGGAATTTATATGGAGAAAGTCCAGAGTTGTATTAAACCTTCCTTCAAGAACGTTTGATTCTTTATTAGGTATTATATTACCGATTGGAATGACTCTAACATGTTTCTTTATGTTTTTCATACTTTCGATTATCCTTTTCCCAGGAAGAGAATCTTCAGGCCACGAGTTGTTGAAATCAATAGCTTCCTTTACTCTGGCAAATTCATCGGTTATAGTAATTACCACGTTTCTCAATACTTTATCTCCTTTATGATGAGCTTGGACCACAACATCTTCTTCAGAAAATTTCTGGAACAGGAGGAAACAAAAGCTATTCCCTCCTGTAATGTTATCATTAATAATCTGTGCTTGTTCTTTGATAGTTGAATCCCTCAGTCGTATTTCTTCTTTTAAAGAATTCTGTTCTTCCATTTTGCTTCCTGAATCGGCCATGTGGATGACATAGGTACCCAAAGCAATTAATATTATTCCTAAAATAATCATTGCATGATATTTATATTTTCTTTGTTGTGAGTTCATTAGGAGACTAAGAATATATGCGCTTTACCTTGTGCGCAGTTCCGACACTCACACCAGTTATTTTAGCTATCTTTCTAACAGGTAAATTCTCATGGGCTTTTATTTCTTTTATTACATTCTTATATTTCTCTATAAAATCAATTTCACTCATTGAAGAACCGCGCACCCTACCTTTATACACCCCTTTAGCTTTGGCCACAGCGATTCCTTCCAACTGTCGTTCCCTAAGATTCAACCGTTCCATTTCAGCAACATTACCCAGAACAGAGACAATCAATTTGAACACCTGATTCGACTTACCATTTATCATTGATTCGATGCCGAGGTTATCCACCCTTAATACCACGTTGTTTTCAGTAAAATATTCCAAAGTAGTAAGCACATCATAAAGATTACGGCCCAGACGGTCAACAGCTGCTACTGAAACAAAGTCTATTGAGCCTACTTCAACAGCCTTCATCAGCTCCCGACCTTTTTCTCGTTCTCTAAAAGCAACGCCACCACTTACTACATCGTTAAAAATTATTTCATCTGGGTGATTACGGACCAATTGACGTTCAAGATTTTGATTAGGACTAGATATGCGGTTGTAACGAGCTTTCATTATTATAATGATTTCCTGCAATATACAAAATTTTCTGCATCTGTACAAATTTAGGGTAGTTATTTTTGAACACTCGCAACTACAGTAAAACCATTTCTGGTGATGGTGGATTTTGTGTGTTGAATTGGGTATAATCTATTTTTGAACATTTGATAATTATTCTTTTTTCGCAGCTTGAATAACAAAATTGGAAAACATGTTAAAAATTTTTACAAACCTATAAAATGCGAAAATCACCAATACCCAGATTGTCGAATGGAGAATAATTTTTAAATCTAACTCATAACCAATAAAACAAAAAGATGACCAACCAGGCGACTGGGGGAAAAACTGATAAATCAGAATTAATCCAATCGTTAAAACAAAAATTAAACTTGCTGACTGAATTTGCCTCACCAGTGTATGTAAGAGAGTACGGGAATTGTCGGTCGCATCTTCAATTAAATATAGTTGCTTTGAAAACTTAGATGTTGCTATTATCGATAAGGCCGTTATTGTAAATCCCGTTGTTATCGATAGAAAGATTGTAATAGTTTCAAATGCTTTATCATTTTTAAAATTCCATAAGGTAGAAAACAACAATAGACCACCAATGAAAACAATTGGCCCCCATATTTTTTTAAATATTTTCATCCGCAATTCTTGTCAACAATTTTTTATAAACATCTTCGACACAATACATTTCGTTCTCATCAACACGGGCTTTAAACTGAATTTTTCTTGAAAACCCATCCGAATTGAACAGCATCCCCAACCCGTTCTCATCTCTCCCCGTTATCATTATGTTGCGGAGATAATTTCTGCTCCCAAAGATATTTTTTATTTTATCCATTAAGTTTTCATTTACCAATTTTTTCTTATAATGGAAATTGACAGTTGCGATGCTTGCTTCATAACCATAGATTTCATCAACCAAATTTTTTTTAAGAATTCCAGATTGACTAAAGATATCAGGAACAGCGGAGACCCTTATTCCATCTAATTGTTTTAAGTTTCCTAAAAACATCTTTTCATCATAAACATCCTTTATTATTACTGATTTTGTTGTGAATTTAATTTTTAAAAAATCAATAACTATGCTTTTTTTCTTTGAATTACTTAGCCATAGTAGACCCGTATTAAAATCTAAAAGACCAAAAGTCTCCTTTGGCTCCACTTGATTTGGTTGCCTGGGATTAGGCTCCTCTTTCTGTGTATCAGTGTCAACTACTATGGGATTCCTGGGTTTGGCATTACCATCACCAGAAGTCAACTTCAAATAGTGGTCTTCGTAGGTAACTTTGAATACATTAACTTTATAAGGCTCATTACTTGTATAACTTCCTTCTGGTAACAAATTATTGAACTCATCTCTGTCAACTTTGCAATCATTGATTGACAGGAATGAACCACTAAAAATTATGTCTTTTTCCATAATGATAATTATGTACGTTTTAACTTTTAAACTCTGTAGATTTTAATACCGTATCATATAACCCAACATCTTCTCCCTGGTGTTTATTGATTCCCACATATTCTAAACTGGCATCTTCGTATCTCTTGAATTTATACACGGCATCATTCATAAGGGCACTATTAAAAACATTAAGGCTCACCAGTAATTCAAAATCTTTAACCGTTAAACCTGTTACTTTTTTGAATAATCCTGGTTCAAGTTGGGTAATAACATCTCTAAGGCTACGTTCACGGTAATCTGTTAAGTACATGAATACTGGAATTCTGGTGGCAAACTTTATTAGCTTTTCCTGAATTTGTTTCCTCAGATTTTTATATTCCTTTTCTTCATCTGAAAGGTGGTCTCTTTCCTTTTTTGTTAATTCCTTATCGTTAGCTTCCTTTTTTGTTTTCTGAACGGCCTCAGATTTATTGATGATTGTCTCAATATCCTGATTTAGGTTTCGGAATCCTTCTATACTCATTAGTGCTTCCATTGCCTTATCGTTAGACATTAATTTGGCTAAAGTATTATTATCGACATTTACCAATAATGCACTTTCCCACCGTCTTGCTAACAGGGTAGCAGTTGTTCCGCTCATTGCTATATCGAGTACTCCAGCCGCATCAATTTGTTTCATGGAACTCCCATCATAAGCCAGGACAGGTAAGAAATTTATAAATTCAGCTACTTTGGCTTCTGGGTTGGATTCATTCACATTAAGTCGGCAACTGTATTCCTGGATTTGTCTTAACGCTCTATCAGGTGAGAAATCAAATACATAACATTCTTCTTTTAAAATTTGTTCTTCATTGGGAGACTTGCTATCTGGGTTCTTAATAGTCCAGGGAGACTGTACCCTAAATGCGGCTTGGAAATAGGTTTCGGGGCTAGAACTATTCCTAAGCATGAATATCCCTGTCCAGGGTTTTACGGTTACACCCGTTGTTAACTTGCCGCAGGATAAGGTTATGGTCTTACTTTTTAACGGGTTATCGGTCATCGCTTCCATTACTGGCGGTAATGCATCTACACCTATACCAGCACCTGGACCCGCTGCGACTACAACCTCATAATCGTGATAAAATTTATTTTGTCTTTGTTTTAGCAAGTTAGCCATAGCGTTACAGGATGCAACCGATGGTAGGAACCAAAAGGTATGGTTAAGTACATTAAGCAATGGTGCATGTGAAAAAGGTAATGCTGGTTTTTTATTTCCTAATTTTAAGGTGTCTACTGTGTTTTCACTGAATGACCCTCTAATTAAATCTAACCATTTTTGAACCTCATCTTCAAATTCAAATGTGGCATTCCGACCTTGGCCATCAGCTGTGAAGAATATGTTTAAATCAAAGCCATCATACTCGCCACCAATAGCTACTTCCCTTATGGAATCGGGTAATTGATAGGTGAGCATTACCATCCTGGGAAGGGCCGCATAGGGATTGTCTGGACTATGCCAGTTTTCCTTAGCTTTTTGTTCATCTGAATAAGTCCAGTTGAAAATGGACTCTTCTATAAATTCCCCTGTGTTTAATGCACGAAAGGGTGTCCCAGATAAGTATAGATAATGATTGGTGGTTACGGGTAATATTTCCTCATCAAAGTAATCTATACCCTCCCCCTCACCAAATTCTCTTTCGCTTTTTTCCTCAGCTTCAAATAAATCTTTAGCATTTTCTCTCCAGGCTCCAAAGTGATATTCATCAAAAATCACACAATCCCATTGTGTTGCATGAACCCATTTGTTTTTTGTTTTTATCCCCCCAGTTTTAGGATTTCGGCCCAAATAATCCTGGAATGACCCAAAACATACTAACGGCTTGGTGGGGTCTATATCTGAAAAACTTTTCCCATTTCTGGATATAAACTGCCAACCCATAAAATCAACGTGGTTTTTTAAATCTTCTTGCCAGGCATTTTGAACCGCAGGTTTAAAGGTTAGTACCAATACTTTGGTCCAACCCATTTTTAAAGCTAATTGGTAGCTGGTGAAGGTTTTACCAAATCTCATTTTGGCATTCCACAGAAAATGCGGAGTTTTACCAGGATTTTCATTTTTAAAACTATTGTAAAAATTTTGGGTTTTGGTAACAGCTTCTTGTTGCTCTGGCCGCATATCAAAAGTCCAGGTACGGTTATCTTCATTTTCTTCCCCTGATTTAAGTGACCAAACTGCCGCTCTTATATCTTTAACACCACAATCAAACCACTCACCATCTACCTGCCGAATTCCTCTTAATTTTAAGTATCTGTGAATATCATAATCAGTAAATGAAGACCCATCATTTCTCATAGCCGATTCTTCAAAAACAATCTTATAAGGTATGCGAGACGTTTTAAGCTGTTCTGAGACACGAACCTGGGCATCACGTCCTGTTTGTCCAATTTTCAACAAACCGATGTGTGAAGTTACTCCTTTAAGCTCATAAGCATAAATGGTGGGATTGGTTTTTGGTCTTGGGGGGAAGAACTCTTTTTTCATATAGAAAATTATCGAATTTTAGAATCAATGAACTGCCATTCTTCATCTGTGATGTTCCACTTCTGGAGTAGGTCCTCATCTGTGTATTCCCCAGCGTATTGATTTAAATGTGGAACAAACAGAAAGTTTTTTCTAGTAACATCCTGGGAAATTACAGTTTGTAGTAATAAAAATCTCACAACCTTAGTAAACAAATAGGTTTTAAAGGATAGAACTTCTTCTTCAGTTTCAAACGCTCCAGCAACAATCCAGGATTCAGTACAGCAATCTCCTGGTTTAGCTATTCGGATATTTCCATCATAATAAAATCGGACTGGCTTTGAAAAATCTGTTTGCCCAGCGATAGGAGCTTTTGGTATAAGAAGCTTCCACTTATTTAGTATATCAAATCTATCTGTGATGTCATCTGGGTTAGCTTTTTGTATGCCTAACTTTTGGGTGAACCAACAGGGTATGCCGCTTTTTTTTGGTTTATAAAATGTTCTAATTCCAAATGGTTTACTGGGATAAACGAACTCATTTAAGAATTCAATTTCCTTTTCTCTAATTTTTCGTAAAATGGGTATCGCTTGGCTTTGCCTAATGAAAATAGGAAATTCATCTAGTGACCTTTCAGAAGTAATTATTTGCCCATTGTATTTATTGGTCACTTCGCATAGCCCCTCAGAATTACTCTTCCACAAAAAATAACAAATTCCACCAGCAACATCGACTCCAGGAAATACCTCATTAGAATTTTCGAAATCAACCAGTTTTCGTATTCTTTTATCAGATAACATTTCATTTCTGAATTCATCTAAACCCTTACCGCCCGCAAACCATCTGGCAGGAATAATCATTGCAAGATACTTAGGGTTTAATAGTTTGGCTTGGTGAATAAACTTTTGGTAAATAGGGCTGGCACTTCTTCCGTGTCCTCCATCACTTAATTGATAAGGAGGGTTTCCAACTATTACATCAAATTTCATATTAAATATTTCTTCTGGGTTATTGGTGTGTATGAATTGGTAAGCATAGGTTTCTAAATCGTTATCCCTTCCATATACTTCTTGACTGGCATTACAATAAGTACACTTACCATTTTTCCATGTATGTTCTATAAGGTCATAAATAATATTCCCCTGGTCCCCATCAAATGTATCGGTTATTGAGTATTTACCATTGGCATTTTTTGAGCAATAAACACTCCTACGGGAAAGTAGTGAAGTTAACTCTGTAATTGCAATCCCGTAAATTTGGTTTTCTAGAATGTGATTTACCCTCTCCTGACTATCGGGAAAAATGGATTCTAACCCAATCATCAATCGTCTTACAATCTCTCTTAAAAATACCCCAGTTTTGCTAACGGGGTCCAGGAAAGTAATGGTGGGATTGCTCCATAAATCACTGGGTAATTGGTCCAGGATTTCATTCACCAGTTTGGGTGGTGTGAACACTTCGTCATTACTAAGGTTTGCAAGACACGATAATACATCGGGGTTGTAATTAGTTTTAATCATCTTGACCGAGTTTAAGGAAATGAATTAAAGGGTAATCCCTTACAGGTTCATCAATAGCTGCTGGTTGGCCTTCATCATTAAACATTGAAAATTGATGGGTTTTTTCCACCAGGAACCTAAACACATATTCCCTTCGCTTTAAGAGGCTACCGTTAACGGGGCTCCATTCCGTAAAAACAATAGGTTCATTGGTTAATGGGTTGGTAAAATCTAAGGCATTACCTAACAGAATGTTTTTTTGAAGAATATATTTGGCACTGAATAAGTACTCTGGTTTACACTTATTCTTATACAGCTTGGAATAAGGTTTTGTGAAGATTGCCAGTAAACGAGTTTGACATTCTTCCACATTATCTTCTAAGATATCGACACCATATATACTTGTTAGAGCAAGAATAGAGAACCGCTCATAGGCTAATTGGTTTTTGCTGTATGTATCAAATACAACTTTTAATTTCCGCTCCAGAACTTCTGCTAAAAAATTTCCATTACCACATGCGGGTTCCAGGAATCTGGAATCAATTCGTTCGGTTTCATCCTTCACCAAATCCAACATCGCATTAACTTCCCTGGCCGAAGTAAATACTTCCCCGTGGTCGGTAACTCTTTTTTTATTTTTTACCTGGGCCTGCCGCTGTACTCTATTGGAATTTAAATCTTCACTTACCATTAATGGAATTGTAGGTTTATAAAATTTTGTTAAATATAACTACAAAATTATGAAGAACCATAAGCAACTTACTTGGAGTTTTAAATTTTCTGGGGAAATATGAAATGGTGTTCACACACTAACCAATAAATATCAAGGAAATAATTGGGAAAAAGCGGTGTTTTTGCAATTTTCACGGGGGGGATAACCCTGTCACTCTTTGGCGGTATGGTACAGATAAGTACCTATTTTCATTTATATTGAACCCAACCAATATTTTGTGGGTCCTTACGGAGGTATCTTTCCGCACAGTGGCGGTTTTCCACTTCACCCACCAGTACATCGTAACTATCCTCATCTATCCCCGCATCTTTAATAATTTGATGGATTACTGGAAAAAGGTCTTCATGATGAAGTAAAGAAAGACCGTGGACATGGTTTACCCCACGTTTGGTCTTTTCAATTACGAAGCTCCATTCCTTATTGGGGTCCTGTGAAGGGAAAGCTTCTTTAACTTTATTAATTAAATAATTATGGACATCATCATCATATCTATTCCGCATCACCCAAGTAATAAATGATTGCCATTGCTGGTTGTATCTGGTAGCCTTACGGGGTTTATATTTTGAAAAAAATTTATCAACAATCCGTTTGCTGATAAACCATTGGTTGGTGATATCATCCTTAAATAAATCCATTATTCCCTCAGTTTTTTTTTAATTTTGATATTCGATATCTGACCGTTCTTTCACTTGTCCCCGTTATTTTAATTATTTGGGCAGTGGTGTAATAATCATGTGATTTATGTTTACCTCTGAACATTTCCAGGTGTTCCAGATATAATAATCTATGTTCTATCATTCTTTCCTATTTAATATTTCTTATTGAGTTATCTATTTTATAATAGATATATAATTGCCTATTATATTTTCTATCTATTACCTCTAATACCCTTAATTACTATTTACTTAATTAAGTATATTACTCTTATACAAAGAGGGTCGAGACGCATGACAGCGGTACTCTATTAATAAATATGCAGGTAGATAGAAAAAAATTAAAAAGTTTAAAAAATTTACATATTCACTAAACCCCATATTTTACAGGAGTTACCAGTGATTTCCCAGAGGTGATTACACCTGGTCCTGTAAAAAAAAATGCAGATGCAATTCTTATGAAGATTTGCAGGGTGATTTATAAGGTTTTAAGAGTTCCCAATAAAAATTATCATTTTCAAATTCCAAAATTTGAAGCCGTAGTTGGTTTCACACAGATGTTAAACGGGAGGCAGGGTATATAAGACAAGATACGTAAGGGAGTCCTGGTGCCCCCCCCTCAGGGGTAGTTATTAGGAACACATCTGTGTTAAGTAGTTCTGATTTAGTTAATGAAGACCCTGCGGGTCAGTTGAAGATGAAAAGTGGTTTAAATGGTTGTCAACCTTGATGTATACCCTTCGGATTAAAGGCTTCTTATGAACTATTTTGGTTGAAATGATATCTACCAACCTCTTATTATAAAAATATAAAATACATAGGAAAAAATAGGATTGAAAGAAAATGGTTGATGATGCTCATACCAGTAAATAATAATTAATATAACTTCAATGATGTGCTCCACACCGATTTCAATTAATAGAATAAAAATAGAATATGCGAATATCATTATTAATATATTCAATTTTTTATTCATTCTATATTTGTTTAATATTATCTTAGTTTTATAGCGAACCACATGCGGTTACAGAGAATTCCGTATATGGACATCTAGCTATCCATAAGCGGTCATCTAGGGTGCCGTATGTGGTCCTCATTAATACCCTTTGTGGATACTGTGATATCCACTTAAGGATAATAAAAATCCTATTTTTTTCAATTATCACCTTGGTGTTGGTCAAAAAGTGTAGTAGCTTTGATTAGGGATTCTTATAGAAGAATCCAATACTCTTCCTTTTGGGATTTCCCCACTGTTTTATTTACATAATCACAGAATTACCAAAAATGAAAGAGCTATGAGTAATGAAGGTGGCACACCGAAAAAGAAATTAGAAGCTGGATTCACCAGTATAGATAACAGATTAATGGCCAAGCAGAACATCACCATTGAACAGAAGGTGTTATTGTCCCAGGTGGTTAGTATGATGAAGAGTACAGGGCGATATAACGCTTCCAATGATTACATAACTGCCATTACAGGTTTCAACAAGAAGACCATTGGAAAGGCATTCAAACTCTTCAACGAGCGTGGGTGGTTATATCATAAAGTTATTCCAGGCGGTGGCCGATGGGTTTACTTCCACAAGGAACATAAAGCCAACCTAAGGGCATACATCGGCACTGTAGAAGAACATAAGGGATTTTTGGAATCACTAAGGAAGAATTTCGATTCCTATGATATCCCAATAATAACACCAATTGAGGTGGTATATGACCAAGTACAGGAAGAACCCACATTAAGCCCACAAGGGATTAAGATTGATAATATACCACAAGTGGTGACAGCTTCGGAAAAGCAAGTTCAGGATGAAGAGTTAATCACTGGCAAACCAAACATCATTGAGGACTGGTTAATTCACAATTCTGAGAATATTGATACCGTTAAATCCGTTATCGAACCAATAAATACAACTTCCATGGACCTTGACAGGGAACCCACAGAAGAGGAACTTAAACTAATCAACTCCAATAAACCAATGGAGGTGGTCTATGAAGCTTACATGGGTAACGCAAGGGGTTTCAACAGTATCGCTGAGGCGGCATCCAAACTTATTGTGGACCGAAAAAACATCACACCTCTGAAAATCCTTCTGGCAATCACCTATGGAGTGATTGTGGAACCCCAACTGAGTTTCCGATATAAAGAATCAACCTTTCAAAGATGAAGTGGACTAACTAATAATTGATGGGGCGTTTGCATTGGCTAGGATGATTTTGGAGTGTGTTAAATATGATTAATAAAAATTAAACAAATGGTTGCTATTTATTGTAGAATATCTGGAAAAAAGGCTGATGGTAAAGATGTTTCAATTGAAATTCAAGAAGAATCTGGAATCAAGTTTGCAGAAGGATTAGGACTTCCTTATACCTTATATATTGATAGAGGTATTTCTGGTGCGAAGTCAGAAATTGCGGACCGACCTGCTTTTGCAGAAATGTTTAAGCAAATAAAAAACAAAAAGGTGACAAAAGTTTATGCTTTTGACCAGGCTCGTATTGTAAGAAAATCTCGTATTTGGCATTTATTTGTCTACGCACTTGAGAAGAGCGGATGTATGTATTACGAAGCAGGAGAGGAAGTTGATTTTAACGACCCTCAAACTAAACTTATCACTGGAATTATTGCTTTGGTCGATGAACTTTATACGGAAACTACGAGCAGGAAAGTAAAAGTTGCAAACCAAAAAAATGCTGAAAAAGGTAAAGGTCATGGGATTACTGCATATGGTTATAAGAAGGATGAAGATGGGTATCTTGTAATCGATGATGAACAAGCCAAGATTGTTCGGGAGATATACAACTGGTCGTTAGAAGGTATTGGAACCTATACTATAGCAAACAAATTAAATACTTCAGGTATTCATCCTAAATCCTTCCAGTTTAAGAAGAAAAATATTGAGAAAGAGGATAAATATACTAAAAGAATTATGCTGTTCCCTAGGAGCAAGGTCCAATGGGGAGGAAATGTAGTTTATGGTATGATAAAGAATCCAATTTATAAGGGGCAACGGCATTACGGAGATGTTGTCGCCAAGATAGATGAGATTGTCAGTGAAGAGTTATGGGACAAGGTAAATCAGAATCTTAAGGTTAATAAAAAAAATGTTGGTCCAAACAACAAATTTAATTATCTCTTGAATGGTTTGATTTTTTGTGCAGACTGTGAAGCAGAATTTAGAGGTAAGTATCGTGCAAGTGGTAGGAATAAAACGTATTCATGTAAAGGTACTTCCCAGGGCTTAAAATGTTTAATGGGTCGTGGTTTAAATATACCTCGTTTTGAATCTTTCATTATTAACCATCTTTTTCACAGTAAGGAATTATATAAAAGTCTTTCAGGTTTAACCATAAAAGAAGAAAAGATTGACCGCTACAAAAGTGAGTTAAAGCAGTTCGAAAAAAAGTTCAAGGATATGGTGAAAGTTGAAAAGCATCTATATACTTTATTGAAAGACCCAGACCTATCAGAAGATTTGTCGATAAAAAAGGATTATCTAAAGGCCCAGAAGGATTCAGAAACATTGAATGATGAAATTAATGTTCTTAAAAATACAATATCGCTTTTGTCCACAACCCAACGTAAAGCGAGGTTGGATAAAATATTTAAAGAGTTTGATTACCAGCTGAATTTCGAACAGATTAAACAAGCTGTTCACGCTATAATAGAAAAGATAACTGTTAATCATTTACCTGGTCAAAAAGTATTTTTAGTCCAGATTAACTACAGGGGATTTGATGAACAATCTGTGTTTGCTTCAGACCACCAACAAATGAAATGGACTAATATGAGTCATTATCAAGTAGTGCCCAGAACACTTGAAGACAAAAAGGATGATGAAGACTTATTTGATTTTTTTGCTTCTACTGACGGTTATACCAAAGAAAAATTAATAGATGGTTTGAAATATATCAATGCTTGGGATGAAGCATATAAGGATTGGGATTATCCCCTTTTACTTAATAAAGTAAAAGAAAACTCCCATGGTGAGGAATCTGTCATCAATATCGTAACCCCCACTATTGAACTAAAAAAAGAGGAATTATATGATTTTAATATACCATCGTAATTACCCGTTAAGACATGTTGATGCGTTTTGCTGCTGAATTTTTCAGCGGATCACTCACATGTTTCTGGGTTCTTAAGGGATGCGGCAATTCAAAAAACAATTGTTTAAACTGATGTATGCTCATCTGAAGGGAATTTGC
>Ga0314774_1001488_pt1 | contig 14827 bp, 15 predicted proteins | sample MetaGCBIA2018_FD_204515 | JGI IMG/M metagenome (GOLD analysis project Ga0314774, IMG submission 204515) | Cryopeg brine microbial communities from Beaufort Sea near Barrow, Alaska, United States - CBIA 2018 | ecosystem: Environmental > Aquatic > Marine > Coastal | place: USA: Alaska | collected... | reverse complement strand
AAAACTTGCACAGTTCCGTTTGCTTGTATTTCAAATGTTTTATCATGAGAACCATATTCTTCTGCTTTTTGGGCCATTAAACCTACATTAGGAACCGTTCCCATCGTTGTTGGATCGAAGGCGCCATGTTTTTTGCAAAAATCAACGGTTGCAGAATAGATACCGGCATAAGTACTGTCGGGAATCACCGCTTTTACATCTTGTAATTTACCGTCAGCATTCCACATTTGGCCAGAAGTACGAATCATTGCAGGCATTGAAGCATCAATAATTACATCACTGGGAACATGAAGGTTGGTAATACCCTTATCGGAATCTACCATGGCGATTGCAGGACCATTTTCCAAACAAGATTTGATATCTGATTCAATTGCCGACTTCTGAGCTTCAGGCAAGCCTTGAATTTTACTGATCAAATCTCCAAAACCATTATTTACATCAACACCAAGTTCTTTAATAACAGCACTGTGTTTTTCGAAAACATCTTTAAAGAAAGCTGTAACGGCATGTCCAAAAATGATTGGGTCAGAAATTTTCATCATCGTTGCTTTCATGTGTAATGAAAACAATACATTTTTAGCTTTGGCATCTTTAACTTGTTCTTCCAAGAATTTTACCAAAGCTTTTTTACTCATATAAGTGGCGTCAATAATTTCACCAGGCAATAATGCTGTTTTTTCTTTTAAAACTGTAACAGACCCCTTTTGATCAATAAACTGAACTTTTACATCTCCGGCTTTAGCAACAGTGATGGATTTTTCATTAGCGAAAAAATCGCCACCTTTCATAGAAGATACATGTGTTTTTGAATCAGCCGACCAGGCACCCATAGAATGCGGGTTCTTTTTGGCGTAATTTTTTACAGCTTTAGGTGCTCTACGATCAGAATTTCCTTCACGTAATACGGGGTTCACCGAAGAGCCTTTTGCTTTATTGTATCTTAGTTGGATGTCTTTTTCTTCAGATGATTTAACTTCATCAGGATAATTTGGAATTGCGTAACCTAAAGATTGCAGTTCCTTAATGGCTGCTTTTAATTGTGGTTCTGAAGCAGAAACATTGGGTAATTTTATAATATTGGCCTCTGGTGTTTTTACCAATTTTCCCAACTCAGTTAAAGTGTCTGGAACCCGTTGTTCAGGTGTTAAAGATTCTGGAAATAAAGCTAAAATTCTGCTTGCTAAGGAAATGTCTTTGGTTTCGACTTCAATACCTGCCGGTTTTGTGAAAGCTTCAACTATTGGTAAAAATGAATAGGTTGCCAAAGCAGGCGCTTCATCGGTTTTAGTGTAAATTATTTTAGGTGTTTTACTCATAATTTTTTGTGATTTAAAACTATAATTATCAATATGACCAGAAATTATAGCAGGGTAAATTAATTTCGTTTAACGTTGTGCAAATATAGGGAATATTGAAGGAAAAATTGCTCTCGAAAACGTTATAAATAAGGGTGTTATTTTGTTTTTAATTTAAAAAATGTTGACAAATTTTGCAGAAATTGCAATGGCTAAAAAACAAAAGCCATAATAGTGATTGCTCAGTATTATGGCTTTTTGCTGAAACACTTTTTTTAATAAGTTATCAGTTAAATATTTAGTCGTTTTCGTCATTCTCGTTAAAGAATAACCTACACTTAAATAGATTACTGCAACTTGCTTTTCTTACAAATCAAGTTCTTATTAAATTAGACGTTTCTTTTAAAACAGTCTCTAAAACTTTGTTGTAATTCCTCAAAACTACTCGATTTAAAATGCTGTTTTAAAAAGTGCTTTTAAAACCATGTTCCTGTTATTCATGCTAAATACTGGGCACATTACTTGTTAAAGCGCGGTTTTAAAAACTATGTTCAAGAACATAAGGAAATTCACATCGAGGTTTTTTGGTTCCACTTTAAAATTTTCATTTTAAGGTTTATGTTAAGCCCTCTGCTAATTCCTTTTGTAAAATAAGTACCTAAAAATTAATTTTCCAAATTTATAACGCTTTTGTTTTCAACAAGATATGAACCTAGTTTATTAACAAATGTTAATAAACAAAAAACCCGTTTTGAAATTTCAAAACGGGTTTTTATATTTTTAAAGGAAAGTGGACTAACGTCTTTTTTCTTTAATTCTTGCTTTTTTACCTGTTAAACCTCTAAAGTAGAAAATACGTGCTCTACGTACGCTACCTTGTTTGTTAACTTCAATTTTTTCAATTGCCGGTAAGTTTACTGGAAAAATACGTTCTACACCAACTGTTCCAGACATTTTTCTAATAGTAAATGTTTCAGAAACACCTGCGCCTCTACGTTGAATTACAGTACCTCTAAAGTGTTGGGTACGTTTTTTTTCACCTTCTCTAATTTCATAATAAACAGTGATGGTATCTCCTGCCTGAAATTCTGGTAATTCATTTACAGCTACAAATTTGTCTTGAACAAATTTTAATAAATCTTCCATTGTTAATTTTTTAATGGGTTTATCAATGACCAACATTCACGATTTTCGTCAGAGGTTGATTTTGAGTGTGCAAATTTAATAAAAAAGATTAATCTTCCAACAAATCAGGTCTTATTTTTTTTGTTCTTTCCATTGCTTGTTCGTTTCGCCATTCTTCTATTTTTGGAAAATTACCCGATAATAGAATTTTAGGTACTTCAAGCCCTTTATATTCTGAGGGCCTTGTGTAAACCGGAGGTGAAAGTAGGTCGTCCTGAAACGAATCGGTTAATGCAGAAGATTCATCACCCAAAACTCCCGGAATTAGTCTAATTATGGAATCGCACAATACGGCCGCGCCCAATTCTCCACCGCTCAGCACATAATCTCCTATGGAAATTTCTTTGGTGATTAATAACTCACGAACTCGTTGATCCACCCCTTTATAATGTCCGCAAAGAATCATAATATTTTCGGACAATGAAAGCGTATTTGCCATTTGCTGATTTAAAGTCGGCGCATCGGGCGTGAGGTAAATAATTTCATCATAATCACGCTCCAGTTTTAGTTCTGTAATACATTTGTCTATGGGTTCAATCATTAAAACCATTCCAGCGCCTCCGCCGAATTGGTAATCGTCAATTTTTCCATAACTATTTAAGGCGTATTTTCTTAAATCATGAAAATGAACTTCAACCAAATTTTTGTCGATTGCACGTTTAATGATTGAATATTCAAACGGGCTTTTAATGAGTTCAGGTGAAACGGTAATAATATCTATTCGCATTTGGCAAAGATAAATAACAATTGATAATTAAAAATAATATTTTGGGCGTTCCTGCCGAAAAGGGGGCGTGCTTTTCGTTTTAATCTTTTTTTTCGGATAAAAACCTCAAAAAAGTATTTTCAATGCAAACGAAGTTCCCTGAACTCCTATGTAAAATAATAAGAAAGTGAAGTAATCACTAACGCAAATTGAATGAATATTGAATAATTAAAATTTTAAACATTTCACCATTCTGTCAGCGCCATAAATATCTTTTTTGATTTCAACATTTTTAAACCCCTTTGTTTTTAATAAATCAACGGTTTCAGTGCCTAAATATTGATTGATTTCAAAATATAAAACGCCATTTTCTGTAAGATGTTTTTTGGACAGTTCGGCAATTTTATCGTAAAATAAGAGCGGATTTTCATTCTCCACAAATAAGGCAATATGTGGTTCGTTGGACAAAACGTTTTGTTGCATTTGATCTTTTTCCAATTCGCGAACGTAAGGCGGATTGCTTACAATAATATCAAAAGTGTCGGGTAATTTTGAAATTGTAAGAATGTCGGCATTTAAAAAATTCACGTTCACATGGTTCATAGTCGCGTTATTTTTCGCAATATTTATTGCTTCCGAAGAAATATCCAAAGCAAAAACTGCTGCATTTGGCAGGTTTTTGGCCAATGAAATGGCAATGCAGCCACTTCCGGTTCCTATATCCAGAATTTTAACGGAATTGCTGTTTTTGTGGTTTTGGACAATCCATTCCACCAACTCTTCGGTTTCAGGTCTTGGAATCAGTACATTTTTATCGACTTTAAATTGAAGTCCGTAAAACCCGGTTTCGCCAACAATATATTGTATAGGAATCTGGTTTTTTAATTTCAACAAAGCATTTTTCATAAAATCCAAATCCTCATTGTCAAGTTCAAAATTGTGTTCAAGTGCCAATTGAATTCGTGATAAATGCAATTTAAATTCAATCAAAATATTAAAAAAGGACTGAATTTCAGTTTCCGGATGTAAATTGGAAAGTTCTAAAAAAAAATGACGTTTAAATTCTTGAATTAGCATTATAATTTTTTTAGCATCCACAAATTACAGGAATAATGTCCGGTATCTCCCATGGGCGCATCCAAATCTTTAAAACCAACTTTTCGGTATAATTTTCTGGCGCCTTCCATATAGGGCAAGGTCTCTAAATAACACTGCTCAAAACCGAATTCCTTGGCTTTTTGCAGGCAAGTTTCCATCATTTTGCTTCCCAATCCTATGCCTCTTGCTTCCGGCAAAAAGTACATTTTTTGTAATTCACAAACATTTCCTTCGCAATTGTCCAATTGTTTTATGCCAGCGCCGCCATAAATTTCACCATCTTTTTCAATAACGTAATAAATGGCTTTTTCGGTGTCATAAGCTTCATACAAAGTGTCTAAAATTTTATCGGCATAAGCAGTACCCACTTTCGGAACGCCAAATTCAATGAGGATTTTACGAATTACTTTTGCTATTTTCGGGTTGTCTTCAAATTGAATTTCTCTGATTTTAAAGTTGTTAGGAGTCATTTTAAAATGTTATTTTTGTGAGGTGAATATACACGAAAAATATATAAATCGTTGCATTCAATTGGCGAAAAATGGCTTGGGTTTTACCTTTCCCAATCCGCTGGTTGGCAGTGTCATTGTTTTAAACGACAAAATAATAGGCGAGGGCTGGCATAAAAAAGCAGGAGAACCGCACGCCGAAGTAAATGCCATTAACTCAGTTAAAGACAAATCGTTATTAAAACAGGCCACAATTTATGTGAATTTAGAACCATGTTCACATTATGGAAAAACGCCGCCTTGTGCGAATTTAATTGTGGAGAATGGCATAAAAAAAGTGGTGATTGGCAGTATAGATACTCATAGTAAAGTAAGCGGAAAAGGAATTTTGCATTTACAAAATAATGGTTGTGACATAATTGTTGGTGTTTTAGAAAACGAGTGTTTAAATTTGAACAAGCGCTTTTTTACCTATCACAACAAAAAAAGGCCTTTTGTGATGTTGAAATGGGCCGAAACGCAAGACGGATTTATTGATAAAGTACGCGATGAAAATTCGGAAAATTCACCAAACTGGATTTCAAACATCTATTCACAGCAACTGGTGCATAAAATGCGTGCCGAAGAACAGGCAATTTTAGTGGGAACAAGTACAGCTTTAAATGACAATCCGAAATTAAATGCAAGAAATTGGTTTGGGTTGAGTCCGGTTCGAATTGTGTTGGATCGATTGTTAAAAATTCCTTCTCATTATAATTTGTTTGATGGAAGTGTAAAAACCATTGTTTTAACTGAAAAAACACCAGATAAAACTTTAAACGAAAATACTTATTTTGAAAAAATAGATTTCAACAGAAATCTTCTTAAACAAATCTGTGACATTTTATACAATCATGAAATACAATCAGTAATTGTTGAAGGCGGTGCACAAACCCTGCAAACTTTTATTGATGAAAATTTATGGGATGAAGCCTATGTTTTTGTTGGAAACACAAAGTTTGAAAACGGCCTAAAAGCCCCTGAACTGAAAAAAGCCCCAAATGAAATTCGAAAAATTTCAGATGACACTTTAAAAATTTACACCAATTATTAATTATTCGGGTTTTTCAAACATTTCAACTTTGGTTTCTCCGTTCGATTTTTTTTTGGTTATATTTTGATATATTTGTGCATTAAAACCCAATCGGTATTTCTGAAAAAGACACATATAAAACAATTGAAGTAGCACACGGGGATGCACTTTATAAAGAAAAAGGCAGTAAATTTATTGGCTATGTTTTTCCTATTGAAAATGAAGAGGAAGTTAAGATCCATATTGAAGAATTAAAGAAAAAACATCATGCGGCAAGGCATTGGTGCTATGCCTGGCAATTGGGGGTTGAAGAAAAAAGTTATCGGGTAAATGATGATGGTGAACCAAATAATTCAGCAGGAAATCCCATTTACGGACAAATTTTATCAAAAGATATTACCAATGTTTTGGTGGTTGTGGTTCGCTATTTTGGAGGTACTAAATTGGGTGTTGGCGGACTCATGAATGCCTATAAGACAACCTCTAAATTGGTTTTGGATGAAACGGTGATTGTTGATAAGACGCTCGATGTTCTTTTTCGGTTGACTTTTGAGTATCAGGATATGAATAAAGTTATGAGAATTATCAAAGAAAATAAACTTGAAATTTTAGAACAAAAAATGAATTTAAACTGCTTATATTTAATTGCTGTTCGAAAAAAAAATGCGATGAAAATAGAGCAATACTTTAATGATTTGCGCTGTCTTAAAATTCAGGAAATCAAGCAGTAATTTTTCGTATTTTTTCTAAAACATATTCTGGTGCTCGGGTAGGTTTGTTGGTTTCCATATTTACAAAAACTAAGGTGGTGTTTGCCGTTGTCAATTGTTCATTTTCTTCATTAAATACCTCATAAGAAAACTCAATTTTTGCGGATGGAATTTTAATTAACGTTGTTTTTAAAGTAAGTAAATCATCATATTTTGCTGGTTTTAAGTATTTTATGTTTAAATTCATCACGGGCAGCATAATGCCGTTTTCTTCCATTTTTTTATAGGTTATTCCTAATTTTCTTAGCCATTCCGTTCTGCCCATTTCAAAGTATTGGGCATAGTTTCCATAGTAGACAAAACCCATTTGATCTGTTTCACTATATCGCACTCTAAATTGAATTTTATCCGAATTCATTTTTTTATTTTTATGACCATCATGTTACGAAAAAAAAAAATAAGAATCAATAGCGATTTTATTTTTTTATGCTAAAATTTATTCACATTTTTGTAAAGCCAAAAAAGTCCCCTAAATAAGCTTTAAGGGGAGTCAACTAAATTGTAACTTACAAATACTATTGTATTAAAAATGACTAAATCTGCATCATCAGTTTGGGAGGAATGTCTATCTTTTATTCAAGATAACATTAAACCACAAGCTTACAAAACTTGGTTTGAACCAATCAAACCAATGAAATTATCTGGTGAAGCACTTACAATTCAGGTACCTAGCAAATTTTTTTATGAGTGGTTGGAAGAGCACTATATTAAGTTGTTGAGGGTTGCTTTAGTGAAACAATTGGGAGAAGACGCAAAGTTGATTTATGATGTTCGCATGGAGAATAATTATAGCAGCAATAATCCGCATACTGTAAAAATTCCAAGCTCAAACAGAAATCCGTTAAATCCGCAAGGAGTTGCTTTCCCAATAGATATTAATAAGCGTGAATTGAAAAATCCGTTTATCATTCCCGGCATTCAAAAAGTTAAAATTGAATCACAGTTAAACCCAAATTATAATTTTGAAAATTTTATCGAGGGCGATTCAAACAGATTGGCACGATCGGCAAGTATGGCGGTATCCAATAAACCCGGAGGCACATCATTCAATCCTTTATTAATTTACGGGGGCGTAGGATTGGGCAAAACACATTTGGCACATGCCATTGGTGTGGAAATTAAAGATAAATACCCTGATAAAATTGTCCTTTATATTTCTTCTGAGAAATTTACACAGCAATATATTGATTCCGTAAAAGGAAATTCAAGAAATGATTTTATTCATTTCTATCAGATGATTGATGTTTTATTGATTGATGACGTTCAGTTTTTATCAGGAAAAACTGGTACACAAGATGTGTTTTTCCATATTTTCAACCATTTACACCAAAATGGGAAACAGGTAATATTGACTTCGGATAAAGCTCCAGTTGATATGCAGGATATTGAACAACGCTTGCTCTCTAGATTTAAATGGGGATTGTCAGCCGAACTTCAGGCGCCAGACTATGAAACCCGCATTTTAATTTTACAAAATCAATTGTACAGAGACGGGGTAGAAATGCCATCTGAAATTGTTGAATATATTGCAAAAAATATAAAATCAAATGTAAGGGAACTTGAAGGTGTGTTAATTTCTTTAATTGCGCAAGCATCATTTAATAGAAAGGAATTTACCTTATCCTTAACAAAACAGATTGTAGATAAATTTGTTAAAAACACAAAGCGAGAGGTTTCTATTGAATATATTCAAAAAATTGTTTCAAACTATTTTGAATTGGATGTAGCAACCTTGCAATCAAAAACACGTAAACGGCATATAGTTCAAGCACGCCAATTGGCTATGTATTTTGCCAAAAGAATGACAAAAGCCTCATTGGCCAGTATTGGTTCCCAAATTGGGAAAAGAGATCACGCCACAGTACTTCATGCCTGTAAAACTGTTGATAACTTAACGGAAACTGACAAGCAATTTAGAAAGTATGTGGATGATATTACCAAAAAACTTACTTTTTAATAGCTTAAAATGACTAAAATATTGATGGTCTGTCTCGGCAATATCTGTCGTTCACCATTGGCAGAAGGAATTTTAAAATCAAAACTTTTCAGAGCAAACGTAGTTATAGATTCTGCGGGTACTGGTGCGTATCATATAAACGAAAAACCAGATCAACGTTCTATAACAATAGCAAAAAAAAAGGGCATTGACATTACCAGTCAACGGGCTAGAAAATTTTTGGTAAAAGATTTTGATGAGTTTGATATTATTTATGTGATGGACAATTCGAATTATCGAGATGTGATTAAAATGGCCAGAAATGAGGATGACATCAAAAAGGTTAAAATGATTTTAAACGAAGTGTTTCCAAATGAAAATTTGGATGTTCCTGACCCTTATGTTGGAGGTAATTTTGGATTTAAAAATGTATATAAAATGCTGGATGAAGCTTGTGATATCATTGCAAAAAAAATAAATCCAGATGGGTAACAATAAAGGTTTTTTATATTTAATACCAACAACTTTAGGAGACAACGATCCTATGGAAGTGCTTCCTTATTTGGTTAAAGAGGTGATTGAAAAATTGGATTGTTTTATTGTTGAAAACGAAAAAACCGCTCGAAAATTTATCAAGCGAATTGTTCCTGGAAAATCACAACCATCATTAACACTTTTTAGTTTGGGCAAATATGCTGATCCAATAGAAGTTAGTACTTATTTGGATATTTGCGATAAAGGTGTTTCAGTTGGATTGCTTTCTGAAGCCGGAGTTCCTGCCATTGCTGACCCTGGTGCAGAAATTGTTAAAATGGCACATCAAAAAAATATTAGGGTAATTCCGTTGGTGGGACCATCTTCTATAATTTTGGCGATGATGGCCTCGGGTTTTAATGGCCAAAATTTTGCATTTAATGGCTATTTGCCTATTGATGCTTCAGAAAGAAAAGAAGCCATTAAAAGTTTGGAAAAATTGTCGAGGGAAAAAAGTCAATCACAAATATTTATTGAAACTCCCTATAGAAATGAAAAATTGTTTAACGATTTAAAAAGTACGTTAAGTCCAACAGCTAAACTTTGCGTTGCTTGTGACATCACTTTAACATCAGAATACATAAAAACATTGGAAATCAAAGATTGGAAAAACGAACATCCTGATTTACATAAAAGACCTGCCATATTTATTATTCATAAAGATTAAAAAAGCCCTAAATACTAATATTTAGGGCTTTTTTAATCTTTAAAATGTATTGGATTACAATACCTTAGGGTTTTTTTCTGCCTCAATGATTGAAGTGTCATAGCCTCCAAATGTTTTTAGATAGTGTTGCATAGAAGAACCAAAAGCATCCTTAAAGCGATATTCGCCATTTGTTCTTAAATACTGGTTGATGTTTCCGGCACCAGCTAAATGCGCAGCGGCTAAAATTCCTGATTCCGTAATTTCAATGCCATTTATTTTTTTTCCAACCTTTTTTTTAATCTCTTTTCTTAAAATCCACTTATTTAAAGAGCACAATGCCATAAATGCGCTTTCTTGCAGCTCAGGACTGTCCAAGAATAATTGCATATCATGAATATTAAATCTTTCTAAGGTAGATTTCCCAAATTGATATTTTCCTAAATATCCAAATGAGTTAACAGTACTATATCTTCCCCCAGATTCTTTAAAAGCAAGTGCTTCTTTGAATCCATTGAATGACTTTCCTACAAAAGGAATGTTGCTTTTTATGATAGGGGAAATTTCTTTTTCGGCAGGAACCAAACTAATAGCTTCGGTTAAATAAACATTACTGTTGATGTCTTTTTTATCTTTTGTGAAACTTGAAATAAAAATCCCTGTTGTCAGTAAAATTGTAAAAAATATTGTTTTTTTCATAATTTAAAGGTATTTTGCCTATTAAAAAATTTTCAGGTGCAAATGTACAACTTATTTATGAATCAATATAATAATTGGAAAAGCGACTTGGCTTTTGTAAAAATTTAACAATATATACTATCTATTTATTTAATGTTTAAAAACAAAGTTAAAACAAAATTTGTATTTATACAAATGAAGTGGTGTATTCCACAAATTGTTATAGAGTTACCTGTTAACGCCTTGTTTGTTTATCCATAACCGGTACTTGGCAGCATTTCTATTATGCTGGTCCAATGTTTTTGCAAACTCATGGGTTCCAAATGATGTTACACTGGCACACATATAATAATAGTCATGACTTGATGGATTAAGAACCGCTTCAATGGAAGAAATATCCGGCATGGAGATTGGACCGGGAGGCAAGCCTGGGTTTTTATAAGTGTTGTATGGAGAGTCAATTTCCAAATCTTTTGAGAAAACTCTTTTAATAACCATATCATTTCCCAATTTGGCTTTTATGGCAAAAATAATGGTTGGGTCTGCTTGAAGAGGCCACCCACTTGCCAATCTGTTAAGGTACAATTTTGCAACAATAGGTCTTTCACTTACTGATGCTGTTTCTTTCTGGACAATGGAAGCAAGAGTAATAACTTCGTTTTTTGTTAAATTTATTTTTTTTGCTTTTTCTATTCTTTCAGAACTCCAGAACTTATTGTATTCATTGAGCATTTTTGCTCTAAATTTTTCGGCGTTTGTATTCCAGTAAAATTCATAAGAGTTAGGAATGTACATTCCGATAGCGTTGGCGGAGTTAAATCCAGCTTTATTTAAAAAAGCACCTTCGGTAAAAGATTTAAAAAGTGAAAATGAGTCAGCTTCGATTTGTTCAGAAATTCTTCCCGCGAGTTTCTCAAAAGTATCCTGGTTGTTGAATGATAAGTTAACTGTGGCTTGTCTCCCACTTCTAAGCATTCTAACAAGTTCGAGGTTACTCATTCCTTCTGAAATTTTGTATTTCCCGGGTTTAATAGCATCTGAATAATTTAATTTTTTAGCAACCCATGCAAAAGGTTTTACATGTTTTAAAAACGGGCGAATTAAATTTTCAACCTCCTTGAAATCACTGTTCGTAGGGATATATAAATAACCTTCTTCAACGGTGTTTGGTTTATATATTTTGTTGTAAAAGCTATAGCCCAAAACACTGCCAATAACTAACAATAAACCTAAAATCAGCAATAAAAGTTTTCTAGAATTCATTTGGGGTTTTAATTAATTGGTATAAAATCTCATCTTTAAAGTTAGCATTGGCGTAAATCCAGTCTTTTTTTATTCCGATTTTTTTAAAATTAAATTTTTCAAAAAGTTCGATGCTTTTGTTGTTGTCAGCGGTAATGTTTGCAAAAATTTGATGCACGTTTAAATAAGTAAATGCGTAATCAGTTACCATTTCCAATGCTTCTGAACCAAAACCTTTGCCTTGATATTCTGGGAGTATTAAAATCCCTACGCCAACTCTTTTATGTTCCGGATTAAAATCGAATAGATCAATCATACCCACTGGAATATTATGCGTGTTGCAAATTACGAACCGGTATTGTTTTGCTTCATAAATGTCCTGATGTGCATTTTCAATATATCTGTGTAAGATATATTTTGAGTATGGAGTTTGCGTACTGCTGATTTCCCAAAATGATTCGTTGTTTTCCGTAGAAAATAAAAAATCCAGATCTTCTGGTTCTAAAGCGCGTAGGTTACTATTTTTTCCGTGTAAAGTTGCCATTAAATAGTTATTTTTCCTTCAAAAACAAATTGGGCCGGACCTTTTAAGAATACATTTTTATAACTGTTGCTTTCTCTCTTAAAGGAAACTTCTAATTTACCGCCTAAAACTTCAATATAAATTTTTTCTTCAGCTGTTTTATTTGATTTGTTGGCAGCAATCGCCACAGCGGTAACGCCTGTTCCGCAAGCCAGTGTTTCATCTTCCACACCACGCTCATAAGTTCTGACTTTAAATGAATTCCCGGAAATTTGCTCCACAAAATTCACGTTTGTTCCTTCTTCAAAATAAGGTGCGCCATATCTAATTTTTGATCCCATTTCACGAACATTCAAATTCTCAACAACATTACAAAAATTAACATGATGCGGTGAACCGGTATTTAAAAAAGCATGCGTATCGTAAATTTCGATATTTTCAACATCGGCCATTTGAAGATTCACCAACTCATTTTCAATTTCTGCGAAGTGCAGTCCGTCGGTAGCTTCAAAAGTGGTTTTATTTTTAATTATGTGGAGTTTTTTCGCAAAAGCCACAATACATCGTCCGCCATTTCCGCACATGCTGCCTTCTTTTCCGTCTGCATTAAAATAAACCATGGTAAAATCATGCTTTTCGGAAGGCTTCAATAAAATCAATCCATCCGCCCCAATACCAAACCTCCTGTCACATAATTTGTGAATGAGGCTGATGTTGTTTTTAGGGAAAATGCGACTTCTGTTATCAACCATAATAAAGTCATTTCCCGTTCCTTGATATTTGTAAAAATGAATTTCCATTGATGCAAATATAATAAATTCAGAATAGTTTTATTAATAAAAGTTAAGTGAAAATTTTATTGTTAAAATCAGTTAAAACTGCGTTAACAAACAGTTAAAGCAAATTTTTAAAAACAATAAAATTGTAATTTTGAGTATTAATTTAAAAGAAATTTGATAATGAAAAAAATAATAAGTCTGATATTAATTTCGGCATTAGGAGGGGCTATCACTTTAGGCACTTATGTGTTATTTTTTGAAAATTCCCATGTTAAAATTGACAAAATTGAACATGCTGGTCTAAAAACGGTAAACACAAATTATACCAGCAGGATGTCGGCTTCAGCAGAAAATACTGATTTTACGATTGCTGCCGAAAAAACACTGAATGCCGTGGTTCACGTAAAAAACACCATGTACAAAACAATACAAGATCCGTTTGCAGAGTTTTTTTACGGCCAGGGAAACGGGACAAGACATTACTCCCAAATTGGGATGGGTAGCGGTGTTATCATTGCTGCTGATGGTTATATCGTAACAAATAACCATGTTATTAATGATGCCACAGATATTGAGGTTACCTTAAACAATAAGAAAATTTATAAAGCTAAATTAATTGGCGCTGACCCTACAAGTGATATCGCATTGCTAAAAATTGATGCCCATGATTTATCATACATAACACTTGGTGACTCTGACACTGTAAAAGTAGGGGAATGGGTATTGGCTGTTGGGAATCCATATAATTTAACGTCTACCGTAACTGCAGGTATTATAAGTGCCAAAGGAAGGGATTTAGAAGGCAATAGCAGCATAGATTCATTTTTGCAAACTGATGCTGCCGTAAACCCCGGTAATAGTGGAGGTGCTTTGGTAAATACTAGAGGAGAACTTATTGGGATTAACACGGCAATTTCTTCAATGACAGGTTCGTTTGTTGGCTATTCTTTTGCAGTTCCTTCCAATATTGCTAAAAAAGTGATTGAGGATTTAATGGAATTCGGGAATGTGCAAAAGGCTATTTTGGGTATAAACGGCGTTGAATTGAATAGTGAATTGGCGGATAAATTAAATATTGAAAATACCAATGGATTTTACATATCAAATGTAATTGAAAATTCTGGGGCACAAAAATCCGGATTAAAAACCAACGATGTTATTGTGAAATTAGACAATGTTAAAATTGCATCCTTTGCCGATTTAAGTGGGTTTATTAGCACAAAAAGACCTAATGATGTAATTAATGTCTCATTTTTAAGAAACGGCAAATTGCAGGATGTAAATGTGACTTTAATTAAACAGGAAGTCGCGAAAATTTCCGCTTTGAGTTTAGATTTGGAAAATTTATCTAAAGAGGAACTAAAGAAACTTAATATCTCTAATGGAGTAAGAATTACGGATATCACAAATAAAGAATTGTTGTATTATGGCGTTAAAAAAGGATATGTAATTACTTCTATTAACAATAATAAAGTTTATTCTATAGATGACGTAAGCAATATGATTGCCAATAAATCGAGTAATGAAGTATTGCGAATAGAAATGGTGAATTTAAAGGGAGAACAGGAGCATTATATATTTAATTAATTTTAGCACTAAAGAGTTAAAAAGAGGTTGTGTAAAAAACAGCCTCTTTTTTTTAATTTTAAGTAATAGTTTTTAGTTGAAAAATGTATTGCGAAATCGTTTGAAATGGGTACTTTTGCAAAAAATTAAACAAAACAATTTTAATATGTCATTTAACGAACTTTATGAAAAAGAACTTGCTTTTCAGGCTAAAAGAAGAAAGGCAGCAGTTGAATTAATTAGAATTATTAGCGATTTATGGTACGATGATACTGTAGAATTGGTTTTATTCAGAAATCAATTAATTGATCGAAATGTTAGTGAAATTTTGAGTCTGATTGAATACGC
>Ga0314774_1001485_pt1 | contig 14863 bp, 11 predicted proteins | sample MetaGCBIA2018_FD_204515 | JGI IMG/M metagenome (GOLD analysis project Ga0314774, IMG submission 204515) | Cryopeg brine microbial communities from Beaufort Sea near Barrow, Alaska, United States - CBIA 2018 | ecosystem: Environmental > Aquatic > Marine > Coastal | place: USA: Alaska | collected... | reverse complement strand
ACTCGATCTTCACAACTATGGTCGCTATAAAACAAAGCTCATCGGTTCTAAAGATGTGCCAGAAGATGCCTTCTATGATATCTGGAACAGAGTCGCTCAAGCCCTCCACAGTTATCCTTCGCTTTATGCTTATGGTCTCATGAATGAACCTCATGATACTAAGGGGTATTGGCATAAGGTCGCTCAATCGGGAGTGGATGCTATTAGAGCCGTAGATAAAAAGAAAGTGATTTATGTGCCTGGTGAGTTTTGGTCGAGTTCATGGAAATGGCCTAAGGCGAACCCCAAACCCTTTGTGTCGGATCCACAAAATAAGTTAGTGTATGAAGCTCATATCTATTTTGATAGACACTCTACGGGGGCTTATAAAAATCCAAATGAAGTCCTTAAACAAGGTGATGTGGCCAAAAGAGTGATGCCCTTTATTACCTGGTTAGAAAAATACCATTTAAAAGGAGCCATTGGTGAGTGGGGTGTTCCTACCTCTTCGAAAGCTTGGTTTCCTGTGGTCGATGAATTTATGACTTTAGCAAATGAGCACTGTTTGGATTGGTATATCTGGGCAGGAGGTCAATGGCCTCAACACTACTTTATGTCTTTAGAGCCAGTTAACTGGAAAGATAAACCTTTGACAACCTTTTTGTCTAAAAAGCTCAAAAATTAAAGTGAAACAATGACGACTGAATTAGACCACTTGAGCTAAGTTGTTCAGTAGAAGAATGGTCTCTAATAAATCTGTGCAAGTGGACTAAAAAGAGTCTGTCATTAAGGTTTTTAAGAATAAAGCGGTCAAGGTGTCGATGACGCTCATTAAGAATCAAACGATGAGCCTTTATGAGTTGAGTGTTTTCATTGAAATTTTTTAACGTTAGGATTTATGGCTTTTATTGTGGGTTTAGCTTTAACGTTAATACTTTATTCTTATGAGTATCATCGGATTGGTTTAAGAAAGATTTAGGTTGTTGTATCGGGTTTCCCCTCTTTACGGATGTTTTATAATTTTTATAGTTTTTAGGAGTTTTTTTATGATTAATATCATTCTTTGTGGCGGTTCTGGGACGCGTCTTTGGCCTTTAAGTCGCACGATGTTGCCAAAACAATTTGTGCGTTTGTTTGAAGGACGTTCGTTATTTCAAGACACGGTTCTACGTAATCAGCGAGTGTGTAAAGAGTATTTAATTGTTTCGAACACCGAACAGTATTTTTTAGCGGCTGACCAATTGCAACAAGTGTCTACCATCAGCAGTCAATTCTTATTAGAGCCGATCGGCCGCAATACAGCGCCTGCAATTGCTTTGGCTTGTATGCAATTAGATTCAGATGATCTGGTGTTGGTCACCACATCAGATCATTTGGTTAAAAATCAAGTGGCTTATGAAGCGGCTGTGGCGCAAGCGAAAACATTGGCCCAGCAGGGTAATTTAGTGACGTTTGGCATTCAACCAGATTATGCCGAAACGGGTTTTGGTTACATTGAAGCTGCTGGTAACGATGTAATATCATTTAAAGAAAAGCCTTCCAAAGAAGTTGCTGAATCCTATATTCAAGCCGGTAACTATTATTGGAACTCTGGCATGTTCTGTTTTAAAGCGGGGGTGTTTTTAGAGGAATTAAATAAATATGCACCAGAAATCTACCAGGCCTGCTCAAGTGCGTTCAGTGCATCCGAAGCGTGTTCTGGGGTAATGCGGGTTGAGCTCGATAAAATGTTGGCAATTCCAGAGGACAGTATTGATTATGCGGTCATGGAACAATCCAAGAAAGTGAAGGTTATTCCATGCGAAATGGATTGGTCTGACTTAGGCAGTTTTGATGCGCTTTATGAGGAAGTTAAGCAAACGAATGTCGATAATGCCATTTTAAAACGCGGTGAGAATGCACCAGACCCTATTTGTGTCGATTCGAATAATAACTTGTTGTTAACATGCGATCGCCAGGTGGCATTAGTGGATGTCAATGATTTGATTATTGTGGATACTACCGATGCGATTTTAATCTCTAAAAAAGGCAGTTCGCAAAAGGTAAAAGCGGTGGTTGCGCAGATTAAGAAAATTTCTCCGGAAATGGCCGAAATCCACCGCTTAGCTTATCGGCCTTGGGGAACCTATGAGGTCTTGCTCGATACGGCACAATATAAGATAAAACGCATTATTGTGAAGCCCGGCTGTAAGTTATCCTTACAAAAACATTTTCACCGTAATGAACATTGGATTGTCGTCAGTGGGACCGCGACAGTGACCGTAGGTGAGAAAATCTCATTAGTACGCCCAAATGAATCAACCTACATTCAGATGGGCGAAGTACACCGTCTTGAAAATCAAGGCAAGATTGATTTAGTGATGATTGAAGTCCAAGTGGGTGAATACACGGGTGAAGATGATATCGTACGTATTGAAGACGTTTATGGGCGTTAAAACGAGCTAGTCAGAATTTATCACTTCTACAAATCAAAAACGACCAGGCCTGGTCGTTTTTAGTTTTTGCCTTTTAAATACCGGACTTCTGCTTATATGCAGTGCTTTTGCTTGTGGTAAACTTTCTCCAAATCATTTTCAGGGAACATCTTGTGAAACAGTATTTAGAATTGCTTGACCATATCATAGAAAACGGTACCGACAAAGGCGACCGCACAGGCACTGGAACACGTTCAGTGTTTGGGTATCAGATGCGTTTCGATTTGCAGCAGGGCTTTCCGTTGGTCACGACCAAAAAATTGCATTTACGTTCGATTATTCATGAGCTGTTGTGGTTTTTAACGGGTGATACTAATATCCAATACCTGAAGGACAATGGCGTGCGTATTTGGGATAGTTGGGCAACGGATTCGGGTGAGTTGGGGCCTTTGTATGGTAAGCAATGGGTCGCTTGGGAGAAACCCAATGGTGAGACGATTAACCAGATTGAGGAACTCATCGACACCCTGAAAAAGAACCCTAATAGCCGCCGTATGATTGTTTCGGCTTGGAATCCTGCGGACTTGCCGGATGAATCGATTAGTCCACAAGCAAATGTCGAGCAAGGACGCATGGCGTTGGCAACTTGTCATGCTTTTTTCCAATTTTATGTCGCCAATGGTAAATTGTCTTGCCAGCTCTATCAACGTTCAGCAGATACCTTTCTTGGCGTACCCTTCAATATTGCCTCTTATGCTTTGTTGGTGCATATGGTTGCTCAACAAACTGGTTTGGAGGTGGGTGATTTTGTCTGGACCGGGGGGGATGTGCATCTGTATAACAATACCCTTGAACAGGCTGAGACTCAGCGAGTAAGAGAGCCATTTGCTTTACCTAAATTAGTGATTAACCGCATCCCTGAAAGTATCTTTGATTATAAGTTCGAAGATTTTGAGATTGAAGGGTATGAATCGCACCCGCATATTAAAGCGGTGGTGTCGGTATGAGGATTGCTATGATTGCAGCTATGACACATAACCGAGTGATTGGTTTTGAGAATGATATGCCTTGGCACTTGCCGGATGATCTGAAGTTCTTTAAAGCGAATACTGTGGGAAAACCTGTCATTATGGGGCGCAAAACGTTCGAATCGATTGGTTCACGTCCGTTACCGAATCGACCTAATCTCGTCATTAGCCGTAATGCAGAGCTCTCTATCCCTGGCGTACAGGTCTTTAAGTCGGTTGAGTCGGCGTTAAAAACCCTTCAGGATGTGGATGAAGTCATTATTATGGGGGGAGGACAGCTCTATCAGCAGATGTTACCGCAAGCTGATAAACTGTATTTGACCTTGATTGACGCTGACCTTGAAGGTGATACGCTATTTCCGGATTGGACAGAATTTCAATGGCATAACATTGAACGAGTTTCTCATCCAGTAGACGAGCGCCATGCTTATGCTTTTGATTTTGTGACGCTAGAACGTATTTAGTCCAACGCAGTGAACAATCACTTTAATACACACCGAACATGACTTCCTGTCTAAACCTTCCTGCCAAAATAGCTGGATTCAAAAATTAAAACTGCATTTGGATGAAATCTAACGCTCGTGTAAATGTGCAGACTTGCAGTGTCGTTAAATATCTAACTTGATTAGACTCCTTAAAGTAAATCGTACGACCATATCTTGATTTAAATTAAATTAAGTTGATTTAAATCAATTTAGTTTAATTTAAATCACTGTCTTGAGACAAAAAAATAGTTAATTTGTTATTTTTACGTATACTAGTGCTTAAATCTACTAGTGTAGTGGTTGACGTGAATTCATCGTTTAGATGATTCTTGCATTTGAAATATACGCTTAGGTATAAAAATAATAATTCAAAGTCTTACAGACAGCTCTCCGGAAACAGCTTCTAAATTATTTAGCTATGCTTAACATTCGATAAAATGTCTTTTAAGCCTTTAAATTAAAATGATTCAAATTTTAAATTTAAGGAATTTATATGAAATTTCTAATCTATTCAAAACCTTTAGTGCCTTTATCTTGGGCCTTTCTCTTTTATCCATTTCGGCACAATCTCAGGCGGCATTTGACTTGACACTAAAGGATCAGCCAGATGTGGTGTCCTATTTTTCGGACGTTACGTACAATGCTGGACTGGATTCTTTGTCCGTGAACGGATTTGCACAAGAACTCAATTCTGTGCTCTCGCATACCATCAATAACGGAACATTTGCCTTAAATGCAAGCATCAATGATTTAGGTAACTTTTCGAGTGGAACCTTTACGATAGGCGGGACCATTGCGGATTTAGCCTATACTTCAGGTACGTTGTTAACAGGTATATTGAATAACTTTAGTTTTAATAATACTGAAACACTTCAGTTTACGTTTGACACAACAGGTGGTGATGCTGCAGGTCTTTATTCTGGTTTAGGCGGTATTATTTTGGCAGACAGTGGCTTTAGCGGCAGTTTTTTATCTGATTGGAATAATACGGGTGGCGTAACGGGTACTGGCGCAGCCATGTCTGATACAGGTGTTGTGAGTGCGGTTCCTGAACCTAGCACTTATGCCTTATTTGCTTTGGGTTTGTTGACTGTATTCGGCTTTGCTCGTCGATCCGCTAAGCAAGTTTAATCCATAGGAGTAGATATGAAAACTTCTATGTTAAAAATGAAATTACTGGGTATTGTGAGTGCATGTATTTTAACCTTTGGTGTGGTCAATTCTGCACAGGCCACCTTATTACCACTTCCAAATTTAGTTTTACCTTTAGTTGCTTTTGATAATACAGGGACGACTAAATATGATCCATCGACGGGTATTATAGAGACGGATGCATTGCCTATTGCAGTACGCTTCTCAGCAACAACGGCGCCGCATTTTATTAATCCAACGGCAGGAAGTGAGCATGTGTTCATTAATGTCAAAGTCGATAGCTCAGGTAATTTAATGAGTGGCGTACCGGGTGATGATCTCGTTATTACCGGTGAAGTAGACAGTAATGGTGATGGTATTGCGGACTATGCAGGGACACTGCTGACGGCTGAAGTATTAGAGTTTGGTTTTCAAAATGACGGTACCAATGACCTTTACAATTACACCTTCTCGGTAACTGGTGGGGCCTTAGCCCCTCTATACCCAACGGGTAATGTTGGTTTATCCGTCATTAGTGAACTTTCTACATTTACTGATTTTACAGTGCCTTTTACCGGTCGTTCTAAAGGGACGATTGGTGGGGTTCCCAGCGTAGTGACTGAGTGTAAAATTGATATTTTGGGTACTTGTGTGGTCGAAAAAGCGCCAGAAGAATCAACCTGTAATGCCAAAATTGCGGCAACAACGCTTAAGTATACAGGGCCGACGATCTATGGTGCATTGGTAGAGTTGATTGGTAAAAATGAAGGTTATGCCTCTTATTCAACAGACTTGATTTCAGGTGAAACCATTTTGGTTTCACCTGAACAAAATGGCTATACCATTGATGGTCGACCAGGTGATTTGGGTTCTAAATTAAGCGTCTTTATTAATGGCGAAGAAGAGTTGCTTCATACCAGTTGTTCTGTGCCTTATACCGTTGGCATGCCTGCACCGATAAATGGAGGTTCAAGTGATGGCAAGGGTTCTAAAGATTCTGATAAAGGTTCTAAAGACTCACACAAACGTTCTAGATACGCAAACAAGGGTTCAAAGCATCCATACAAAGAGTCTGAAGATTCTGAAGAGTCAGATAAAACAAACGATCACGTTTCATCAAACTGGATGGTTGTTGCTTTTGTAGATAAATTGGGCGAACTGGTTGAAATGACAACTTCTGAACCAGCTTTAACGTGTGAGATACCTGCCAATCGCTCAAGTACTGTGCTTTATGGTTTTACGGTGACAAACTCTGGTCATTCTGTGATTGACAGCGCTGATGTGATTGATTCATTTGGTATTGTGCCGAACAGTCCCTTAGGTGTACTAAATCCTGGTGATTCAGCAACATTAGAGCGCACGCAAGTGATCTCTGAAGAAACTGAAAATGTGGTTTCAGTGACAGGTCACTCAGCTTTTGCAACTTGTGAGAATCTAACGGCCGTGACCGTTCACCAAGCAGAAGCAAGTGATTCTGATAAGGGATCTAAAGATAAAGGCTCAAAAGGTTCTAAGGGCAAAGGTTCTAAAGATAAAGGCTCAAAGGGTTCTAAGGACAAAGGTTCTAAAGATAAAGGCTCAAAGGGTTCTAAGGACAAAGGTTCTAAAGATAAAAACTCAAAGGGTTCTAAGGACAAGGGTTCTGAAGATAAAGGCTCAAAAGATAAGTAGCTTAATGACGACTTAACCCCTTTAAAATCACCATCAGAAATGCTGGTGATTTTTTTTGTATAAAATTTAGGTTTTCGATGGTAACTGTACCCTTTAACTTGGATTTAAAATTAAAATTAAGATTGGAATTGTGATGGAATTAACTATTCAACCGATGAAAGTTTCCAAAATTATGTTGAGTATTATTGCAGTATTAGCGTTATTACATATTACTCAGGTTAGCGCGTTTTTATACATTGGTGACAAAGAGGTGTTTGACTGGATCAGAATGTTAGATTTTGATTACGAAGGTAATTTGCCAACCCTGTATTCGTCAGGAGCTCTTGGCTTGAGTGCTTTACTGTTATGGGTCATTAGCCGTCACCGAAAGCAGATGAGACAAGATTATCGACACTGGTTGGTTCTGTGTTTTATTTTTATTTTTTTGGCATTGGATGAAGGAGTGGTTATTCACGAAAAAATAGGTGACTTTACCGAGCAATATATCAATGCAAGTGGTTTTCTGTATTTTGCTTGGATCGTGCCTTACGGTATTTTGATGACTGTATTTGTACTCAGTTATCTCAAGTTTTTATTTCAACTCCCTAGAAATACGGCGATTCAAATGGTGATCGCAGGGGTATTATTTATCACTGGAGCCGTCGGTTTAGAGATGTTTAGTGGCGTTGAAGCAGAACTTCACAATACATCCACGATTAAATATACTGTTTTATATACCCTTGAAGAGTTGCTGGAAATGATTGCGATTGTTATCTTTGTGAATGCGCTCTTAAAGTACATTGGTCGTGAAATCGGGGACATCACTCTGGATGTACAAAATAGGTGAGTCTTATGAATGCAATGAACCCTTTTTACAACGGCATCAAGGGTATGTCTTCTTTCGGTCTAATGTAAAAATACCTTCAAGGTGACAGCCTCTATCAGCGTTGGAAAGTTATCCAACGCATGAGGCTTATACATGTTTTTCATGCTTGCAATAAACGCCATACACACTCATTTGAAGGAGTTATTAATATACGAGTATAGACGTACTTCTTAATCAAGGTAACCATTTCTTGCACAAGTCCTATTAATTCAAGCCTGTATATTACTAATCAGGGACTCCCTTAAAATCAGCTAGAATGACCTTGCTATAATCAAAACTCGGTACCAATACAGAGTTCATTAAGAGGTTACGTGTACATGTCAATTAAATTAAAAATGGTTTTAGGAATTATTGGAGCCATGTCTTTATTGTTAATCAGTAATTTGGCCACTCAATATCTGATCAATGAAACCAAGCATACTATTTCTACTGTGGTGGATGTCAATGGCGAAAAGTTGTCGTTATTAAATCACCTGAAGAATGTCTCTGACCAACGAGAAATTACACTGCTTAATTTGGCGTTACTGGATCCAGATGAGAGTGGTTATGCTGATCATGTCGCCAGTCTTGATATTGCACTTAAAGAGACACGAGCTGAAATAACGAAAGTTTTTACAAGGATAACCGCCATCCAATTGAGCCCGCCAGAAGAAAAGATGTTTGCCTTGATCAGAGAAAATGTTCAGAGTGCTAATGCCTCTTTTGGAAGTTTTATGACGGCGATTACGGAGGGGTTTGTTGACGAAGCTATTATCATTATGAAAGAGGAGTTTAGACCTAAATACAAAGCCTTTGCTGGCATTGTTGCTAAATTCCGCGATTATGAAATTGAGCAGAATAGTCTTGCAATCGCGAGACTTAATCAACAACAGGAAGATGGCGCATTTTATCTGTGGGTCGGACTGTTATTAAGTGTGATTGGCTTTGCTGTTGCAGGATACTTTTTAAGTCGAAGCATTTTGAACCCCATTAATGCGGTCCGTGACACCATGTTGAAAATTGGTGAAACAGGTGAACTGAACCATCGTATTCCACTGTTTGGTAACGATGAATTGACAACCACAGCTCGTACCATTAATGCGGTTTTAGATGATATGAGTATGGCTTCTGGTGATGTGACTCATGTCTTAACTGAGATTGCTTCGGGACAATTTGACCGTCGTGTGCAGGGTGAATTAAAAGGTGATTTTCTGAACATGAAGATCGAGGTAAATCGTTCAGTTGAACAAATCAGCTCGGTCATGGATATTCTTGAAACAACGGCACAAAATTTCAGAGCGGGTAGGCTCGAAGTTCATAAGGATGATTCGGTCCAATTGTCCGGCAAGTTTGCAGATGTTTTATATAACTTAGATCGTTCCGCAATTCGTATGAAAGAGAATGTTGCATCCATTGCAGATACTTTGCATAGTTTAGCACAGGGTAATTTTAGTGTGCGCTCAGAGGCGGATGCACGTGGTGATTTTATCCCGCTAAAAGAGTCATTAAATATTACCTTAAGTGATTTAGAGCGTTTTGTTGATGAAGTAGCTCTTGTGCAGTCTGCAATCAGTGAAGGTAATTTAACGCGAACCGTTGATGGTTCATATACTGGAAAAATGGCCGTTTTAAAAGACTCCTTGAATCGCTCTGTAAAAAACACGGCCGTCATGGTGGCTAAGGTCGAAGCAATTGCTCGTTCGGTTGTGCAAGGCGTTGAAGAGATGGCGCGGGGTAATAATGATATCTCGATTCGCATTGAGCAGCAAGCCAGTGCGTTGGAGCAAACCTCGGCTTCAATGAAAGAGATGACCAGCAGTGTTCGTCAAAATGCAGAAAATGCTGTGTTGGCTAATCAAAAAACCACCGATGCGCGTGTTCAGCTTAAAACAGGGCTAGAGACGATGGAACAGGCATTAAACTCCATGTCTTCTATGTCAACAGCCAGTCAGAAGATTAACGATATTATTTCAATTATTGATGGAATCGCTTTCCAAACCAATTTATTGGCATTGAATGCAGCGGTAGAAGCGGCCAGAGCGGGTGAACATGGCCGTGGTTTCGCTGTTGTGGCAGGCGAGGTCAGAAATCTTGCTGGCAAGTCTGCAGAGGCCGCTGGGCAAATCAAAGGGTTGATTGAAAATAGCGCCAAAATTAGCCAGCAAAGTGGACATTATGTCCAGGAAACCAGTGAGGCTTTGAGTGCCATTAATGTATCGATGAATGAGGTTAGTGAGATGGTTTCGGATATTTCAGCGGCCAGTGATGAGCAGTCACAAGGGATTGATCATGTGAATGTTGCCATTACAGCGATGGATGAGATGACGCAGAAAAACTCAAAGGTTGTTAAGGCCGTAGAAGAGTCAGGGCGAGTCTTGATTTCAGACGGCGCTTTACTGAAAGAGCAGGTGGATCTATTTACCCTTGAATCGGAAGCTGAGGATAGCCTCTATGCATTAAGCCACACAGAAGACGAGGCTTCATTTGACGAAAAAAATACGGTCAAAGTGGCATAGATAGGTAAAGACACTTTTTAGTCTATTTGTGGGTATCGGCATGGCATTCGTTGTCAGGGTATTAGGCCGTTTTGGCCGTTATTGGCCGCACCCACCAGTAGGTTCGAGGACTGTTTGCTTAGGCATAAAAACCATCATGAGGAGTTATAAAAAAGTGATTTAATTGACGTTAAAGTTAAACCCGTTTCAACTATTCAAAGCGCTCTACAGACTCTCCTTAATAAAGGACTGATTTCAGGGCGCTTTTTTCATGAGCAGCGCTAAGAAGAGAAAGGTGGCAACCATTACAATGGCAGGGCCTGTTGGCAGATCTGCTAGATAGGATGCCAGTAAACCCAATAAAACTGAGACAATGCCCAGTAGTATGCTCATAAAAAGCATTTTTTCAGGTGTGCTCGAAAGTCTACGAGCCGCAGCTGCGGGGATAATAAGTAGAGAGGTCACTAATAAAACACCAACAATTTTCATGGAGAGGGCAATCATCAATGCCAACAGTAAAACATATTGTAGTTGGATTCTTTTGACGTTAATACCTTCCACTTGTGCGAGTTCATGATTTAAGGTCAAGTTAAGCAGATCCTCCCAGTGAATACGGTAGAAAATAAGGATTAACAAACCGATGCCTGTTATTAAGAATAAGTCTGTTTCATTAATGCTTAGAATATCACCAAACAGATAGCCCATTAAATCGATTTGTACATTGTCTTGTAGGCTGATTAAAATCAGGCCAAATGCCAAACTGCTGTGTGCAAGGATGCCAAGAAGCGTATCCGAAGAGAGTTCCCTGTATTGGCCTAAGCGAAAAATACCCCAGGCGACAAATAGGGAGACCGCAATAACGGTTAGGGTGAGGTCGGTTTCTAAAAACAGACCAATGCTGACACCCAACAAGGCTGAGTGGGCAAGGGTTGCGCCAAAGTAGGATTGACGTTGCCAAACTACAAAAACACCTAAAGGTGCTGAGATAATGGCTAGTCCAAGACCCCCTATTATGGCAAAAGTCATAAAGCTCGGAAACCATTCCATCTATTTTTCCTTACCTGATTTTCTGGGAGTCTTTAGGTTGCTGGATTCGACCAGGCCTGGTGGTTTTTGGGGGTCTTGTGTGCGTTCAATATGGGGTTGTCCATGAGTATGCTCACAGGTTTTGTCATGATGGTGTTCATAAAAAGCAATGCTCTCAGTATGTGTGCCAAACAAAGCTTGAAACTCAGGTGATTCACTGACATTTTGCGGCAAACCTGAACAGCACATGTGTTGATTTAGACAGAGCACATAATCGGTGTTTTTCATAACGATATGCAGATCATGGCTGACCATTAAAATCCCATAACCACGCTCATGACGAATGCGGTTTATATATTGATAGAGTTCGGTTTGACCTTGTAAATCAACCCCTTGAACAGGTTCGTCGAGAACCAATAGTTCAGGCTCTCCAATTAAAGCACGTGCCAGCAAAATGCGTTGCATTTCACCACCCGAAACCTTCTGAATCGGTTGCTGTAGTAGTGTTTGGATATTGAGTTCTTCAGCGATTTTATAAACAGTTGTGGTATCATATTTGGCCGTTGAAAAAAACATTTTCAACGGGGTTAATAGTCTGTTTTTTAAAGAAGTAAGAAACGGCGTTGGAGGCCATGGCTCCATTTCGGATCTCACTGGGTGTTGTCGAAGGCCTAGTTTTAAGAAGCGTTCAACGGACATTGGTAAGGTGGCATCAATTTGAATTTTTTGCGGCATAAACCCAATGCGCAAACCCGGTTTACGAATGACCTGGCCCGCAGTAGGTTCGATCAGTCCGAGTAGGATTTTCAATAGAGTGGATTTTCCAGCTCCGTTCGGGCCGATGAGCGTCACAATCTCTTTGGGATGAAGGGTTAAAGAGATCTCTTTGAGAACGGTTGCATCGCCAAATTTTTGATTGATATTATGGGCCTCAATTAGAGGCGTTGTTATCTGCACGATGCTGGAGTTCTCCACAATTAATTGACGGTGTTCTTTTTAAGTCGGCTTTAGCCGTTTTCAAAAAGGATAGTTTATCTGTGTTATTTTATCTGCAATCCGATGCTAAGGAATAAGAGTTTTGAAAATGAATGATCGAATAGCACCAAACACTTTGCTTAGAAAACGTGTTTTGTCTTTAATGAGCGTTTTTCTGCTGGGTTTGGCAGGGAATGCTTCAGCCTTAACGGTGACGGTCTCAATCCCACCTTTGGCGGGCATAATCGCGCCTTTATTAGGGCCGGCAGATGAACTGCATGTTTTATTGAAGCCGGGGGTCTCCCCTCATGGTTTTCAATTGAGGCCTTCACATGTACGGTTGTTACAAGACAGTGATTTGGTCATTTCTGTCGGCACACCTGTTGATGCTTGGATTGTAAAACCTTTGCAGTTGGTTAACAAAACCCCCATAGCGATGGCACGTTTACCGAATGTGGAGCGATTAGCTCTAAGACAGGGGGGTCTGTGGGAAGATAAGCACCTCCATAGTGATGAGCTTACCCACCGCAAACTTGGCTCAGATGCACACGAGGCCGATAATGATTCTGTCAACCATTCTCAGGGAAATCCAGTTGAAAACAGCCATTTAGATGGGCATCTTTGGATGTCCTTATACAATGCTAAGCAAATGGTGATAGTGGTTAGTCAGCAGTTACAAGCTAAGTTGCCAGGACAGAAAGAAGCCATTCAGAAAAGAGCCGCGGATTGGTTGACACGACTTGATAAAACAAACCTGCAAATTATGACGCGTTTAGCGAAGGTGCAGGGCGAGCCATTTTTAGTTTTGCATGATGCATTTCAGTACTTTGAACATCACTATGGTTTGAACGGAGTGGGGTCGATTCGGTTGAATCCAGAGTTAGCGCCGAGCCTAAAGCGTGTCCATGAATTACGAGAACGCATTAAAGATGGTCATGTGACGTGTTTATTTAAAGAACCACAATTTCCAGAAAAGCGCATAACATCAGTCGTTTCAGGTCTTGATGTCAAGTTAGGCAGCCTCGACCCAATGGGTACCAGTTACGTGTTAAACAAACCTTTTATGCAATATGACGCGTTTTTAACGGCCCTATCGAATCAGTTTTACAGCTGCTTAACGAAAGGTAAGGTTCTCTAAATATGCAAGGCGTTAGTTCAGACGTTTCGCCAAAAGACAGTTCTGTTCGTCTAGTGATTACAGGATTGCCTGGCAGTGGCAAATCTCGAGTGATGCAATCGTTGCAACATGAAATGCCCAGGCCTGGTTGTTTTGAAAGCCAGGATCTGTCAGATTTAAATCAAGTGACTTTGCCGTATCAAATCCTTTGTGTGGTTGATGTCCGTACTCCTTTGGTCAGCGGGCGTGACGATTGGTTGGAAGCGCGTTTACAGCAACTTCTATTATGCGCTGATGGAATTATCTTCAGTTTTTTAGAGAGCGCGGCATTAGATGACCAAGTCTGGTGGAACAAGTGGGTTGCTTTACATGCAGGGCATCTTCCTATTGTTAGGTGGTTAAATCAAAGCTTTCCCAGAGACTGGCAAGGATTTCCTGTGAAGAATGACTTACGAACATTGACGACGAAAACGTGTACAAAATCTCTCAAGCCTCTATCAGAATTTGAGTTCAATGTGGGTAGGATTTGTTGGGAACATCTATTATTTGGCTTGGACAGTTCTAAACAAAATTTGGGGATGAAAATCGCTCGGGTTAAAGGAATTGTTCAGACGTTAGAGTATGAAAATGCCGTCACCGTCGAAGGTTCTGCTACTCGGTGGGACCTGTTTGCTGCAGACGAAAAAGAACTTACTGAAGAGGCGCTGGGGCGACTGCAAATTCAAGGTGAGGATCTTGATCAAATTTGGTTAAAAGAGATTGTTAAAGCCAGCTTGGTATAAAACGATTCATTTTAAAAACGGACTCTAAAATAGGGTCGATAAAGTTTTGCTAAATCTCAGTTTTTCATCTCCTCGGATGGACATTTGAGTAATAACCTACTAAAATACTGTGATATTAAACTTTAGGCGATTAAGTGCATGGCAGATTCAGCGCAAATAACAGAATTGAACTCGGCAGGAACGCAATATCAAGAGATTGATAGTTTGCTGAGTAAAAACAAGAATTATAAAGAAGGTTTTTTCACCACGACCACGGTAGAGACTTTTGCTAAAGGACTTGATGAAGCAACCGTGCGTGCGATTTCTGCTAAAAAGAATGAGCCTGAATGGATGCTGAACTTTCGTTTGAAAGCCTTTAACCATTGGTTGACTATGGAAGAGCCACATTGGGCAAAGCTGCTATATGTTCCGTTAGATTATCAGGAGTATAGCTACTATTCTGCACCAGAATGCAGTGCGTGTGATGGCAGTGCAGATAGTGCTGAAAATGAAATCGATCCGGAGGTTGCCAAGGCATTTGCTGAGTTAGGTGTGCCTTTGACAGGGGATGACTCCAATGTAGCGGTGGACGCTATTTTTGACTCTATTTCGGTTTCAACCACTAAACGTGAAGACTTATTGGAGCTGGGTATTATTTTCTGCTCATTTTCAGAAGCGGTACATGACTATCCAGAGTTAGTGCAAAAGTATATGGGTACAGTGGTGCCCTATCATGATAACTTTTTTGCGGCTTTAAACTCGGCCGTGGCCTCAGATGGTACCTTTGTATACATTCCTGAAAACGTTCGTTGTCCGCTTGATTTGTCGACCTATTTCCGTATTAACGAAGCTAAAACTGGCCAGTTTGAAAGAACGATTGTGGTCGCAGATAAAGGCAGTTATGTTAGTTATTTAGAAGGCTGTTCTGCCCCTGCAC
>Ga0314774_1001484_pt1 | contig 14863 bp, 2 predicted proteins | sample MetaGCBIA2018_FD_204515 | JGI IMG/M metagenome (GOLD analysis project Ga0314774, IMG submission 204515) | Cryopeg brine microbial communities from Beaufort Sea near Barrow, Alaska, United States - CBIA 2018 | ecosystem: Environmental > Aquatic > Marine > Coastal | place: USA: Alaska | collected... | reverse complement strand
ATCGCAAGGGGAGCTTTTGAATTTCAAGGCCAAAAATGCAGTGCCGCATCCCGGGCATATATCCCAAAAAGCCTTTGGGCAGATGTCAAGAAATTTTTAGTGGATGATGTGAATTCCTTTAAAATGGGTTCTCCGGAAGATATGACCAATTTCATCACCGCAGTTATTCATGAAGGCTCTTTTGATAAATTGGCAAGTTACATTGACCAGGCTAAAAAAGATAAAGATGCCGAAATAATTGTAGGAGGAAATTACGACAAATCCAAAGGTTATTTTGTAGAGCCAACAGTAATTTTGACCACAAATCCTAAATATTCCACTATGGAAACCGAATTGTTCGGACCCGTAATGACTATTTATGTTTACGAGGATAAAAAGTGGGAAGAAACCCTGAAATTAGTTGATGAAACCAGTATTTACGGGTTGACCGGAGCTGTGCTTTCCACAAACAGATATGCCGCCGCACAGGCCACCAAAGCCTTGCAAAATGCAGCCGGGAACTTCTATATCAACGATAAGTGTACCGGAGCCGTAGTTGGCCAACAACCTTTTGGCGGTGCCAGGGCGAGTGGAACCAACGACAAAGCTGGTTCAATGCTCAATTTATTGCGCTGGGCGTCTCCACGGTTGATCAAGGAAACTTTTGTTCCTGCAACAGATTATAGGTATCCGTTTATGGGGGAATAATTTTTCCTTATAAATTTTAGCTTTTTAATATCCAAAACCAAAAATCGTTAATCCTTGTTCCCAATATCGAACAAGGATTAACAATTTTTGATTTACAAAGTTTTTAATCAACCCTGTTCGAGCTTCCAAATTAATTTTTTCCACTCCCGACCCTTCGGGGCATTTTTCTCCCTTCACCCTTCACTTTTCACCCTTTATCCTTCATCCATTGAATATTATGAAAATTTTTGTAGGCCACACCTTGTTAATTATCAGTCAATTAGGATTTATACTGATAAAATAATTCTTACATCGATTATATTTACCCTTTATCGAAAAGCTTCGGATCTTATAATAAATTGCCGTATTTTAGATTGTTATATAGCTTTCCCCCAAAGCATTACAAGCTTCCCCAAAAGCATTACAATTTAATCATTCTCGATTTTCTCCCCAACGGTAATTGAAAGTTCTAATACCATACGGCTATGGAGAAAAAATTACTTTCTGCATTTTTTGCGCTTTCCTTATTTTTTTTAAATCCGTTAAGTGGGTTTGGGCAGTGTAGTGCAACCGTTTCCATTTCTTCAAGTGATATTGACAATGTTATTTGCTCAGGTGAATCTGTAATTTTTACTGCAGCGCCCGGAGATGGTGGTAGCAGCCCTTTGTACCAGTGGAGAGTAAATGGCGTAAATGTTGGTGCGAATAGTAATGTTAATACGTATACTACAACTACTTTACAAAATGGTCAAGTAGTTAGCGTTAGACTAACTTCTGATATTGCTAATTGTGGTGCAGGAAACCCAGTTGTCAGTAATAATATCACTACCATAGTAAATCCAGTATCCACAGTAAATGCTGGAGGTGCAATAGCTGCAATTTGTCAAGGAGGAACAACCACAGCACTCGGTGGTTCTTTTGGTGGAGGAGCTACATCAGCAGTATGGTCAGATGGTGGAGCAGGTGGAAGCTTTACTAATAATTCAGGAAGCAATCCCGGCAGTACAACTTATACAGCTTTTGCTTCAGCACCAGCATCAATCACATTAACACTTACAACAGCAGGTGGATCTTGTGGCTCCGTAAATACTACTAAAACCTTAACTGTAAATCAAAATCCTACAGTAAATGCAGGGGGTGCAATATCTATGTTTTGTCAGGGAGGAACAACAGGTGCTCTAGGAGGTACTTTTGGAGGTGGAGCTACCTCAGCAGTATGGTCAGATGGTGGATCAGGTGGAAGCTTTACTAATAATACCGGGAGTAATCCAGGAAATACAACTTATACTGCTTCGGCTTCAGCGCCGGCATCAATCACTTTAACGCTTACATCAGCAGGTGGGTCATGCGGAACCGTAAATACTGCTAAAACCTTAACTATAAATCCAAATCCTACTGTAAGCGTAGGTAGTGCCATTGCTGCAATATGTCAGGGAGGAACAACAATTCCTTTAGGTGGTTCTTTTGGTGGAGGAGCAACATCAGCTGTTTGGTCAGATGGAGGAGCAGGTGGAACCTTCTCAAATAATACAGGAAACACCCCAAATACAACTACTTATACAACTTCCCCTTCTGCACCGGCATTTGTTATTTTAACTCTTACAACGGCAGGTGGATCATGTGGATCCGTAAATTCAACTAAAACATTAACTGTAAATCCCACTCCTACGGTAAATGCAGGAGGAGCTATTACGGCAATTTGCCAGGGAGGTACAACAACTGCTTTAGGGGGTTCTTTTGGTGGAGGAGCTACTTCAGCAGTTTGGACTGCCAATGTAACAGGTGGAACCTTCTCAAATAATACAGGAAACACCCCAAATACAACTACTTATACAGCTTCCCCTTCAGCACCGGCATCTGTTATTTTAACTCTTACAACGGCAGGTGGATCATGTGGATCCGTAAATTCAACTAAAACCTTAACTGTAAATCCCACTCCTACGGTAAATGCAGGAGGAGCTATTACGGCAATTTGCCAGGGAGGTACAACAACTGCTTTAGGAGGTTCTTTTGGTGGAGGAGCCACTTCAGCAATTTGGACTGCTAACGTAGCAGGTGGAACATTTACCAATAATACAGGAAACACCCCAAATACAACTACATATACAGCTTCCGCTTCTGCACCGGCATCTGTCATTTTAACTCTAACAACGGCAAGTGGGTCATGTGGAACTGTAAATGCTACTAAAACATTAACTGTAAACTCTACTGTAGTACCAACAGTATTAATCACTGCTTCTTCTACTTCAATTTGTACAACTGCACCTTCTGGCTCAACACCGGTTACGTTTACTGCCACTCCAACTAATGGAGGAGCTTCTCCTTCTTACCAATGGAAAAATGGAGCAACAAATGTTGGAACTAATAGTGCCACATATATTGCTAATTCCCTTGCCAATGGTTCGCAGATTTCGGTTGTGATGACTTCCAATGCAATTTGTGCTGCCCCCCAATCTGTAACAAGTAATAGTATAACCATGACTGGCTATACACCTCCAGCTGCCCCAGTTTTTGCTACAGCCTCTGGAAATATTAATGTATCATCAGGTGTTTGTCCTCCAGTTTCAGGATTAGTATACAGAGTTACTTCAGATCCTAACATATCGTCCTATAATTGGATCTTACCTAGCGGATGGATTATCACAGCGGGAGCAGGAACCAATTCTATCACAGTGGATGTAACCGGAGCTGCCAATTCAGGAGGAACTTTTAACGTAATAGCTTCAGCTAAAAATGCTTGTGGAACTAGCTCTCAAAAATCTTTTGCTGTAAATGTTAACAAATCTGCTTCTGTATATGCTGGTTTAGACAAAAGTATATGTAAAGGAGGCTCTATATTACTTGCTGGTGAGGCAAGTGGTTATGCTCAAAATTATTTATGGACAGCCAACCCATCTATAGGAAATTTTAGTGATAATACATCATTAACATCTACTTATACCCCACCCGCAACATTTAGTGGACCTGTGTTACTCACATTAAAAACAACAAAAACAATTGGTAATCCAAATTGTCCAGAGGTAGCAGACGAAATGACATTAACTGTTAATGCATCCGCCACTGCAGTTGCAGGTGCAGCAATAACAGCTTGTTCCAATGCTGCAGTTAACATTACTGCTGGATCTTCCGCTACTAATAATGCAGGTGTTCTATGGACATCAAATGGAACAGGAACAATTGCAAATCCGAATTCACTTACTACAGCAACATATACACCAGGTAGTGGTGAAATAGGTCCTGTAACTTTAACCTTAACCGCTACAGGAAATACCCCTTGCGCAAATTCTGTAGCAACTAAAACATTAACAATATCTAAGGCTGCAACAGCAGTTGTAGGCACAGCAGTAACTGCCTGTTCCAATTCTGCAGTTAATATAACATCAGGGGCTTCAGCTACCAATAGTACAGGGATTATTTGGACATCTAATGGAACAGGATCAATTGCTAATCCTACTTCCCTTACTACAGCTACTTACACACCAGGAGCTAACGAAACTGGATCTGTCACTTTAACCTTAACTGCTACTGGCCTTACGCCTTGCGCAAATGCTGTAGCAACTAAAACAATAACAATAAGTGCGGCTGCATCAGCAGTGGCAGGAACAACAGTAACAACCTGTTCCAATTCTGCAGTTAACATAACATCAGGTTCTTCAGCCTCCAATAATACAGGTATATTATGGACATCTAATGGAACAGGAACAATCGCAAATCCTACTTCACTTACTACAGCTACTTACTCTCCTGGAAATGGTGAATCAGTTGCTATCACTTTGACCTTAACTGCTACTGGAAATACTCCTTGCGGGAATGCTGTATCCACTAAAACATTAACAATATCTGCAGCAGCAACCGCAGTTGCAGGAACCGCAGTAACTACCTGTTCTAATTCAGCCGCAGTTAATATTACAGGGGGATCGTTAACTACAAATAATGCTGGTATCCTTTGGACATCGAATGGAACAGGAACAATCGCAAATCCTACATCACCTACTACAGCTACTTACACCCCGGATAGTGGTGAAACAGGTGCTATCACTTTAACCTTAACCGCTACCGGAAATACTCCTTGCGGGAATGCTGTATCAACTAAAACATTAACAATATCTGCAGCAGCAACCGCAGTTGCAGGAACCGCAGTAACTACCTGTTCTAATTCAGCCGCAGTTAATATTACAGGGGGATCGTTAGCTACAAATAATGCTGGTATCCTTTGGACGTCTAATGGAACAGGAACAATCGCAAATCCTACTTCACTTACTACAGCTACTTACACGCCAGGAGCTAACGAAACAGGACCTGTCACGTTATCTTTAACTGCTACCGGACTTACACCATGTGGAAATACCGTATCAACTAAAATATTAACAATCTCAGCAGCTGCAACAGCAGTTGCGGGTACAGCATTAACAACCTGTTCCAATTCTTTAGTTAATATAACACCAGGGGCTTCAGCTTCCAATAATACAGGTATACTATGGACATCTGATGGAACAGGAACAATCGCAAATCCTACTTCCCTTACTACAGCTACTTACACACCTGGTAGTGGTGAAACAGGAGCTATTACTTTAACATTAACCGCTACCGGAAACGCGCCTTGTGGTAATGCTATATCAACTAAAAGTTTATCTATAAATCAGGAAGTATCAATTACTACTCAACCAGTAGCATCGCAAACTATTTGTTCTGGATTCCCTGTCAATTTTTCCGTAACTGCATCGGGAACTGGTCTTAGCTATGAATGGTTTAAGAATGATACTTCTCTTGGAATCACTACTCATACTTTAAGTATATATCAAACAACTTTAGCAAATGCTGGAACCTACATAGTAAAAATAAAAGGAACTGCGCCCTGCGCTGAGGTTTCATCGACAGAAGCTATTCTAATTGTTAATGAGAATATTACTATTAATACAGAGCCAATAGATGTGGAGTATTGCGAAGGGAATCCTGCTGAAATTAAGGTTATAGCTTCAGGAAACATTTCAGGATATGAATGGAGAAAAGGTGGAATCCCAATTTCTGATAACGGCAACTATTCCGGGACTAAGACAAATATTTTAACCATTAGTAATTTAATCTTAGCTAATGACGGTAATTATGATGTGGTAATTAGCAGTACAGATGACACTTGTTCACAAACAATTTCAAATCCTGCAACTTTAAGAGTCAATACGAAAGCAATAGTATCAGCAGGCCCTGCTCAAACTATGTGTTCTGATGGATTCGTGACATTAGCAGGTTCAATAGTAGGTGGAGCATCCACTGGTATCTGGACGGGAGGATCTGGATCTTTCTCTCCAAATAACACAAAATTGGATGCAACTTATACACCAAGTGCCAGCGAAATAACTGCAGGTTCAGTAACATTGACCTTAACTTCTACAGATGTAAAAGCCCCTTGTCCAGAAGCTGTAGCAAATGTAGTTATTACAATAAATCCAATACCAACAATCGTAAACATGGATGTTGATAAATCTATTTGCTCCCAAACTACTTCAGTTCCACTTACCGCAAATTATGGCGGTGGAGCGACTAGTGGAAATTGGGCGGTAGTAAACTCGGGGGCTGGAACAATTTCTGGAAGCAATTACAACCCTAGTACTTCTATTTTAGGAACCGGTGGAGTTGTAGAATTACGATATACTGCAAATGTTACTTCTGGCCCTTGTGTGGCAGTAAGCAAATCCATGTTCGTTACTATTAATAAAATACCTGTAGTTAATGCGGGGCCTGCTCAGACCATATGTTCAAATGTGACGGATGTACAGTTAGCCGGCTCAGTTACTGGAGGTAGTACTTCTGGAAAATGGACTACTTCTGGTGATGGAACGTTCTCTGCTAACGGTACTGACTTAGTTGGTAAATATAAACCCGGAACGAGCGATATAACAAATGGGACAGTTACCCTTACTTTAGCATCAACAAATGCAGTTGCTCCGTGTAGTAATCCTACATCCACAATGGATATAACTATTCAAAAGCTTCCTGTTATAAATAGCTTGAATTATTCCAGTACTGCATATTGTGAAACTGATGGTGGATCTTATTCACCAAATCTTAATATAACAAACGGAATTGGCGGAACCTATTCAATTAATCCGGCAGTAGCAGCTGCTAATTTTAACACTTCAACGGGTGAGTTAAAACCAATTGGGCTTGCTGTAGGAAGTTATGATATTACTTACACTGCGGCTAAACCTTCAAGTTGTTCAGCAACAGTTGTAAATAGAACAATCTCCATAGCGATTTCTCCTAAACCAATTGCGACCTTCTCTTACGCTAAATCCACATTCTGTAGCAATGAAGGAAATCCTTCCCCGACCTTTACCAATACTACAGCGTATTCGGGCGCATCCTTCTCTTCTACACCTGCAGGTGTACAGTTTGTTAATGGTAGTTTAGGTCAGATTAATTTGACCACAAGTACTCCAGGAACATATTCTATCAAATATACAATTCCTGCAACTGGCGGATGTGCACTTGTGGAATATAGTGTCAACAATATTGTAATAACCAAATATGTTAGTCCTGGTATCGTAACAGGCTATACTACCGATGATCTAAACGTAAATAGTGCTGTTGGCAAACAATTGATTGCCTGCCACAATGGTAAAGGCCAGTTGACTTCATCTATTCCTGAAGCAGACAAGTCTTTTATAGTTACATGGCAAAAGTCAACCAACCTCGGTGCCGACTGGACTCCAATCTCTGGCACTTCGGGAACAAGAATATATAACTTTTCTGGATTAACAGGCTTTACGAGTTACCGTGTTGTTGTTAATACAGGTGTTGGATGTGGATTTCAATATTCGGCAATTGCCTCAGTAAGTGTAATTCCTCCAGACCTTAAACCTACACCAGTTTTTGCAAGTCCTAAAGAATTTTGTTTAGGGGGATCCTCAGATTTTGTGTCGTCTACGAATTTTGGTCAGGACCAATTAAATTCGGGAGGGGGCTTTAATACTGGTCAATTGAATACCAATGACCCATTAAGTTGGTTGGTCGATGGTAAAGTAGGTGGTTGGTCCGCTTCATCTGATAATGAAAAATCAAATAACTGGTCTGGTACCAACGATAAAACATTTAATGGCATACGGTATAACTCTACCCCCGCCAGTGGGACACCAGATAATAAGAAATTTGCTATTGTGAGTGGCAACACTAACGAAAACACGCCAGATCCTTTAATTTATGGTCCATATGGCCCAACTGGTGGCAGCGTTCTCATTTCAACTCTGGAAACCCCAATCTTTAGTTTGGTGAATATTCCAGACCCAAAATTAGAACTTATTGAAGCCTACAATTTAAAACCTGGATCTGCTATAGTAATAGAAATCTCTACCTCATGTGGTACTCCTTCAACATATAATAAGGTTTATAGACGTATTGATGGCGATGGTACTGTCGCAACAAGGACGGATGGGAAGTATATCGGTTTCCAGCCATTAGTTATCGATTTAAGTGAATTCTATGGTAGCCCTTGCGTAAGGGTTAAATTTACCATGGTAAGGGAAGCTAAAAGTGTATGGGCAATGGATGGTATTACTTTACCAGGAGGTAACCAAGGAAATAGTGTACAATGGACTGATCAGTTTAGCAATTTAATATCTACCCAAAACACGGTAAAAGTTACTCCTCCTACTCCAGGATTTCAGATTTATACAGTTACTTCTTATGTTAACGGATGTGCTGGTGATCCAAACGCTGGCGGCTCTGTAGATGTGGATCTTACTGTTCATTATTCTTATGCTGGTAAGGATTTACCAGCTGCAACTGACGATTGCGGTCAGTCAATTAAATTGAACGCCTACAGTAATAAAAAATCACCCTTTACTAATTATATTGAATATTTAACTGCTGGTAAATGGGACCCATCTCTTTATGCACTTCTTGATGGAAATAATGATGGTAAATGGGATTTAGCGAATCCAGGAGATTCACCTACAACCTATTTTGCAGGTGGAACATTTGGAAGCATAACATACACAGCCGGAAATTATAAGGATTATGCCCCAACTAACAAGGAAGGTACTTGGACAATCAAATCTGGACCTACAAATGTGGGTATTGCGAATTGGCCGGCAGAAGATAGAACAAAATATTTTACTTCTACTACGGCTGGAGTGCCTGCTATTAATGACCCTAAAGCCTTATTTAATGGTCCTAGTGGACAATATGTATTTACATGGACCGTCAATGGTTGTCCAGATGATGTTGTTATTAATATGGTTACTTGTGACAAATTAAACTGGGACGGAATAAATGACCATGTACTATTTGGAGATGTCCATAATCTTAAGAATCCATTCTCTCTAGAAGTTTGGGTACGATCTGGAAGCCAGAATCAAAACAACGTGTTGATTTCTAAACGTAATACTGGTAACGGATATTCATTAGAATTCTCTGGAAACAGTCCAGTATTTAAGATGTATAATGGGTCAACTACTTCTACTGTGAGAGCTGCAGGTTATATTGTAGGCCAAGGTAAAAACCGTTGGCATCATATAGCCGTAACTTACAATGGATCTAATTTAATAATGTATGTCGATGGATTATTAGCAGAATCTGTACCAGCTACTGCGGGAATCGGTACAAATACGGCCGACTTCATTCTTGGGGCTATGTCAGATGGGGCTGGTTATGCCAAGAATTTCTATCATGGTTGGATGGATGAGGTTAGAATTTGGAACAAAGCACTAACACAGATGCAGATTCAAGAGATGATGAATCAAGAAATTGTAAATAATGCCGGAGTTCGTGGAATGATTACCAATCAACTTATTAGCGGACTTACGTGGGCAGATCTTTCTAGCTATTACCAGATGAATGTAATTAGCAGAGATCATAGTCCATTAGATTGTACAGATACACCAACTGCAGGTAACGATATCATTAATGGATTTTTACAGGATAATGCAGGTGCTGATAATGGTACAGGTAAAAACGGGAAATTGAGATTTATTACTACACAACAGGATGAAACCGCTCCCTTGCCATATACAACAAAACAAAATGGTGATTGGAATGATATCAATACTTGGACCTATGGCAGTACTGTTTGGGATATTCCTAACGGCAAAGGTTTCCAAAATAAAGATATAGACTGGAATATTGTAGTTCTATGTCATGATGTGGAAGCTAAGGGAAAAGCTCGTTTCAATCCAGAAGAAAATAATATAGATTATGTTGTCGGTGGATTGGTCTCTCTTAATGGTAAACTTACTGTTATTGGCACTGGTGCTTCAGATGAAACTAATAACGGTTCAGGACTCTGGGTAACTCATTACCTAAAACTAAATGGCGTTATTGATTTAGTAGGCGAATCCCAATTAGTTCAAAAACGATATAATACCAATCAGTTTATAGAAAGTGAATTAGATGAGGCAAGTGAAGGATATTTGGAACGTGACCAACAGGGAAAACGCAATAGTTTTGTCTACAATTACTGGTCCTCACCGGTTAGTGCGCAGGGAGCCGGCCAAAATAACCTTCCTTATAACGTAAAATCTGTATTAATGGATGGGACAGATGCTTCTAATCCACAAACCATTACTTTCGATGGTCAATATTGGATTGCGGATTGGGGAAGAACCTCTCCCATCACAATAAGTACCTATTGGCTATGGGGATACTCACCTGCAGAAGCCAATATTTATGCAGAATGGGATCACATTCTTGAAAGTGGTACTTTAAAAACAGGCGAAGGCTTTACCATGAAAGGGACCGATGGAACTGCCAGTATAAATGCCGAACAAAATTACACCTTTAGGGGAAAACCTCATAATGGCGACTTTAATCTTTCAATGGCTGCTGGTCAAAATTATCTGATAGGAAATCCGTATCCTTCGGCAATGAATGCAGATGAATTTATTCGAAATAATTTAAAAGATGTTGCAGGCGGAATTAACCTGACTAACGTATTTGATGGCGCCTTATATTTCTGGGATCATTTCCAGGAAGTTGATCATATATTAAAGGAATATATCGGTGGCTATGCAACCTATAATTTATCAGGTGGCGTCCCGGCTATTTCAAATGATGATAGGATCAATGCCAATGATGCTGAAGGATCAAAATATCCCGGACGATATATTCCTGTGGCCCAGGCATTTTTGATCAATTCCTCTGATGTCAATCAAACTGGTGTTACCATTATCGGTGGGGATATTCACTTTAAAAATAGCCAGCGTGCTTTTGTCAAGGAAATTGATTCTTTAGATTCTCAATTCTTAAAACCTGAAGTAACTACCAAGACAAATAAGCAAAAAACGCCGGAGATAAGTAAAATACGAATTTCATTTAAATCCCCTGTTGGTTATCACCGGCAAATTTTAGTTGGGGCAATTCCATCTACTACCAATGGCTTTGATCTGGGATATGACGCATTATTATTTGATGATAATGTAGAAGATATGTACTGGATGCAGGGAGATAATGAGTTGGTGATCCAGGGAGTTCCCAATTTTGATAAAGATCAGGTTTTACCCCTTGGAGTTAAAATTAAAGAAAACAAGGAGTTTAGGATCAAGATAGACACCCTGGAAAATGCTCCGGCTGAAATGAATGTTTATTTAAATGATAAATTAAAGGATAGTATACACAATCTTAGGCTAGGTGCATATATTTCAACCTCAGAGCCGGGATATATCCATGACCGGTTTGAAATAATATTCTTTAAAGAAGAACCACCCGTAATTGAAGGACCAATTGTTGGGGAACCTGGAGAAGAAGGACCAATAATTGAGGATCCAGAAACAGATTTCACAACTTTATCCATAAAACACGCCTACAATTTAAGGGAAATTCAGATCATGAATCCGGATAAGCTTATTATTACAAGTGTATATCTATTCGACTTAAATGGTAATCTAATCGAGGATTATACAAATATCCCTCAGAATAGAGAAATAAAACTAAAGGTTGGGAATTATAGTTCCGGGGTGTATTTGCTAAAGGTTTATGCCGAGGGTAAAATAATCAGCAAGAAAATAATCATATCAAATTAGTAAGAATTAACCTACAGGAATAATTAATTGTTTCTGTTAGACAACTTATCGTCTGATTAAAAATCATTTATAGCTAAATTTTAACAATAAGATTAAGATTTATGTATTTTATAGGTAGTTTTACACTTTATATTTTAATAAAGATTAAATGGCGAAAATCACCCCAAAAATTCGAACCGTACTACTTTTTATATTTTTAACAGGTTCATATATTACTACTTATTCCAATTCGGGTAAAACACATTATCTTGCAGAGTATATTGGGGGTTGTGCCACCCGGAATCTTTTTGATGGTTTTCCTGCAGTATCAAACGACGAGCGTATTGATTCTACTGGAACAAAAATTCCAGGACAATTTATTCAGGTAGATCAGGGATTTTTTATAAATACCGAATTGGATTCAATGTTATCGCCGTCTATTACCGTAGATGAAGCTAACGTAATCTTCAAAAACAGTCAGTGGGCTTTTATAAAAGAAACAAATCCTGTGAATTCCCAGTTTTTAAGCCCTGAAAACAATTCACAAAAAGACAAACAAGCCGCTACACAATCTAAAATCAGATTGGATTTTAAATCCCCTATGGGTTGGAACCGGCAAATTCTGGTAGGTGCATTTCCCTATACCACCAATGGTTTTGACCTGGGATACGACACTCAATTAAATGACAATAATCCGGAGGACATGTTCTGGCTTATAGATAATGTGGAATTTCTAATTCAGGGAGTGCCAAATTTTGGAATTGACCAGGTTTTCCCTTTGGGAATTAAAATAAATGAAGCTGGTGTATTTTCGATTAAAATCAATAAACTGGAAAATGCTCCTTCTGAAATGAACGTTTATTTAAATGACAAATTAAAGGATAGCATTCACGATCTAAAAGCAGGCCCATATTTATCAACTTCAGAACCTGGTTATATTCATGACCGTTTTGAGATTATATTCTTTAAAGAAGAGCTACCCGTTATTGAGGGGCCAATTGTTGGGGAAACCGGGCAAGAAGGATTAATAATTGAGGATCTGCAAACAGATTTTACAACTTTAACTATAAAACACGCCCGCAATTTAAGGGAAATTCAGATCATGAATCCGCATAGGTCCATTATAAGCGGTGTATATTTATTCGACCTTACCGGAAATCTAATAGAGAATTACACAGATATCCCGAATAATCAGGAAATAAAACTGTTGGTTGGAAATTATAGTCCCGGGCTGTATTTACTAAAGGTTTATGCAGAGGGTGAAATAATTAATAAAAAAATAATTATTAGTAATTATTTTTAACAATTAACATTAAATAGTTGACAATTTAAGCCAAAATATACTTATAATACTTTTTTTATCGATTATTATACAGGAGCCTAGCTAAATTTTAATTGTAGTTTTAACAATACAATTAAAATTTAGGTGTAAGGGAAAAATCAACCCGTCCTCCCGGTTAAAAACCATTCTTGTTATTTCACTATTTTTAGGTTTTACCAATTTTATCTTATCTGAAACCAGATTTGATCTTTCGGAAATAGCCATTAAAAAAGTCTTTCTAGAAAAATTGGAAGAAACTGCCCCTGCAGAAGAATTGGTATCGCCGGCACCTGCTGCTATAACGAGATCGATCCTTTCCCCTCTTTCTGCTTTTGCCTCTGTTGGGATTATAACTTCTGCAAGTAAAGCTTCAAAGTCAGCAGCTTTATCAATTAATGTAAAAAAATAATCGAAGTTTCATGTAATGGCGGAAATGATGGTCCTATAGATATAACCGTTTCCGGAGGAACCGATCCTAACATCTATTTATGGTCATGAAGTGAGACAACTCCAGATATTTCTAATCTTTCTAGTGGTAATTATGGAGTAACAGATGATTCCCTAAATACAGCAACAACCAGTCAAAAGGTTTCCAGTGTAACCGATAATATGGATCCAACAATATCTGCTCCTGCAACTATAAATAAAACCACAAATTCTGGTAGGCGCAGATTCCAATACCACCAATGGTTTTGAGATTATATTCTTTAAAGAAAAGTCACCCGTTATTAAAGGGCCAATTGTTGGGGAACCCGGGGTAGAAGTACCAATAATTGAAGATTCGCAAACATATTTTACAGATTTATCCATAAAACACGCCCACAACTTAAAGGAAATTCAGATCCTAAATCCGGATAAACTCATTATTACCAGCGTATATCTATTCGACTTAAACGGTAATCTACTCGAGAATTATACAAATATCCCGCATAATCAGGAAATAAACCTAAGGGTTAAAAATTATAGTTCCGGAGTGTATTTGTTTAAGGTTTATGGCGATGGTAAAATAATCAGCAAGAAAATAATCATTTCAAATTAACAAGAATTAACCTACAAAAAAATTTGATTATTTCAATTAGATAGCTTATTGTCTGAATAAAAACCATTCCTAGCTAAATCTTAACAATAAGCCCAGTAATCATGTATTTTATGAGTAATATTACCTGATTTATTAACAAAGATTGAATGGCGAAAATTGCCCCAAAAATTCGAACCGTACTACTTATTATATTTTTAACAGGTTCACATACTACTACTTATGCCAATTACACATCTTCATTTCTAAATTTCTTAGATATTGAATATGAGGGTGAGAATAATACTATTACTGCCGATCCATATAATTCCAAATCCTCTAAGGAAAAGCAAATTCACAACCTTCAAAAATCCTTTAATTTTTCCATTGAAAGGAAAATTTCTCAAAATTACGGTCTTTATAATTTCAATAACTTTATTAAAGAGTCTTTATCTGAGAGATTCTTAATTAATTACACATTATTAAATTCCATTGGATTGCTAATTAATAAATCAGCTGGGCATTCTGTTACTTTAATTTCAAAAACCAATGTCTCCTGTTATGGGGGAAATGATGGTGCTATTGTTATAACAGTTTCCGGAGGAACCGGTCCTTACACCTATAAATGGTCAGGAAACGGGAGAAATGATATTACTCAAAATATTTCCAATCTATCTGCAGGAACTTATACTATAACAGTATCCGACTCGGACAGTTCTGTGCATTCAAACCTTACTCTTCTTGAAATCACACAACCACCTATTTTAAGTGCGACTGTAACCTCTAAAAATGCAACCTGCAATGGAGCCAATGACGGGACAATTTCAATTACAAATCCACAAGGCGGTTACGGTACTTATGAATACAGCA
>Ga0314774_1001482_pt1 | contig 14882 bp, 17 predicted proteins | sample MetaGCBIA2018_FD_204515 | JGI IMG/M metagenome (GOLD analysis project Ga0314774, IMG submission 204515) | Cryopeg brine microbial communities from Beaufort Sea near Barrow, Alaska, United States - CBIA 2018 | ecosystem: Environmental > Aquatic > Marine > Coastal | place: USA: Alaska | collected... | reverse complement strand
TGTATCCGTTTCTTTTTAAAATCTACACTGAAGTAACGATTGCTTTTAATTCGTTGTTCTTCATCAAAAAATCCATTTCTTTGCATTGTTAACCTTTTTTATGGTCAACGTATTTCAGGCGACGACACACCATCTATTACATATAAAGGCTCATTACCTGCAGTAATAGAACTAACACCTCTAATTCGAATATCACTGGCAGAACCAGGAGTACCAGAATTGCCACTAAATACCAAACCGGCAACTTTACCTTGTAACACCTGATCTACTGTTGCCACAGGAACTTGTGCTATAGCGTCCTCGTTAATTTGAACAGTAGAACCGGTAATCTCAGTTTTTCGTTGCGATCCATAACCCATTATCACAATTTCTTCAAGTGATTCGGCACTTTCTTGCATTACTACGTTGATAACGTTAGAAGTTCCTACCGTTTGCACTGTAGTTGAGAATCCCATAAAGCTAAATTGCAACACAGCTCCTGTGGCAGCTTTAATTGAGTAAATTCCGTCAAAATCAGTTTGAGTACCTGTTTGGGTACCTTTAATAATAACTGTTACACCTGGCAGTGGTCCGCTTGCATCGGAAACCTTACCCGTAACAGTTTTTTCTTGCGCAAACGCAATTTGCACAAGCAACGCTAGTAACAGCGTTAAAATTCCATTGTACTTTGTTTTCATTTTATAATTGTTTGAATTAATTAGTATCAAAAATCTTAATTATTTCTTAATATTCCTAATATTTTGTTAAAGTAATTGGAATAAATTAACATAAGTAAGTTTATGATATATTATTATAGATGAGAATTTTTTTATTTGGTTGCGTAATGTGGGTTTTTAGTTTTGAGTTTCGAATTTTTAGTCTATAAACAAGTTTGAATCAGGGGATAAAAAAGGCTGATATTTGTTGTTCTTTTTTGGTTAATTTTTAGACCGAGTGTTATAGTCACTATAACACTACTATAACACTACTATAACACTATGTATGGAGTATGTACGGAGTATCCTGCCTTTATCCTCCCATGAGCCCTTATTTTGACTGGTGTTGTGCTCGTTAAAAAACGCTAAATTGGTTATTTTGATAAATAGGAAGAAAGAAGGATAATCTGAGATTTTTTTTATTATAACCAAGGAATTTTAACTTATATAATAGCTTATGTTTTAAATCATCTATTTCTTCTTTTACTTTTTTCATATTATGATTTTTTGGATTAATCAATTATTAAAGTCTTAAAAAATTGTTAATAGACCTAACTTTGTGTTAAACTTAGAATGAATTTAAATAGAAATGTTTTTGATACATTATTAAGTTGAAAGCTTTTTTGTTTGGTTGCGTAAAGATGTTATTTTATATTTTTATCAATTAATGATCGTTAAGTCTTTTTTTAAGATACCTTACTTATGGTTTTCCAAAAGGATTACTTCAATAATCACCTTAAACCAAATATTTTTGAAGTTTCATTTCTAAAAATGTTGGTGAAACCTGTTTAACTTTTAATTAATAAAAAAAACAGCACAAAGGAGAATTTTATATTTAATTATAGGTTTTATATTAAAAATTAAAAAAGATCAGGTTTGTTATGTTAGGAATATATGTGAAAGCTTTATTAAGTTTTTTTATTCCTGAAAAGAAAAACCTGTGAGTATATACTCACAGGTTTTTTTATTAAAAAATTCTAAATCTCTAATTAGTTTCCTTGACCTTCAATGTCCCAGAATACTCTAGATGATTTTAAGTCACCACCCATTGCAGTACTTGCAGCTTCATAGTTGGCACCGTTAACATCTTGATCATCATTTCCATAAAGATAACGTCTTGGAACAGCCTCTCCAGATATTGGTGGTCTGACCATAGTATTAGGAAAATCTAACATTCTCCAAGAACTCCATGCTTCAAAACCTCTACCATAAAGAGCGATGTATTTTTGATTTCCAATAACTTCTTTCCAAGTAGCTCCTGCAGTAGCATAAGCTACGCTTGGTTGCAATAAGTAAGAAGTAGCATCTGCTTGAGAACCACCCCAATACATAATGGAAGCAGTTACACCGGCATTATAATATGTTGCCGCGGTACCACTAATTAAGTTTCTTTCAACAGCTTCAGCCAATAAGAATTGAACTTCATCATAGCTTAAAAGTATTGCTTCAAGATCTGGAGCATGATAGTTTTCACCGAGATGTGTATAGTCAACATAAGAAACACCTTGCCCATATGGAGCACCTAAATAAGGTGCGTAATTATCAGCCATATAAACGGATGCTCTTGGGTCATTTAATGGTGAGATTAAGTTTACAAAAGTATTTGCAACTACGTAATCATTACGACCAGATTGAACCAGATCAACCCATATTGGATTTGTATTAGGAGGTGTTGGCTCAAAAGGAAAAGTAAAATTATCTGATGAAGAGCTAAATACTCCAGAAGCAACAGCTTGTGCAGCAGCAGCAGCAGATCTAGCTGAATCAAAATCAGCAGTACGAACAGCCAATTTCAATTTCAGTGAGTTTGCAAATTTCTTCCAACTTGTAACATCACCACCATAAATTAAATCAGCCGAACCAAAAGATGTCCCTCCTGTATTTAATTCTGCTATAACAGCATCTAATCTTGAAAATAAATCTGCATAAATGGCAACATCATCATCATACTTAGGCAATAAGTTATCAACCCCCTGTAAAGCTTCACTATATGGTATGTCTCCGTAGGTATCAACCAAAACATGCCAAGTGTAAACTTGTAAAAGTTCAATAACACCTATTTGGTTAGCTTTTGTTATTGGAGTTATAAACTCATTTTCATTCACTAGTCTTTTTGCTTCTTTCAAGTCAATAAGTACGTCTCTATAAAGGTAAAGGAAAAACCCACCTCCAATATCTCTGCCTCTAATATCATAATTTACCTCATCAGTATATTGAGTTTCAGTCCAATTTTGTGCGAAAAATTTAAATATATTGTAGTTCACATTTGGACTTGTCATTCTGTAAAATAAAGTTCTCTGAGCACTAGTTACTAAATAACTGGCCGGTACTTCACTTGGTTTTTTATCATCCACATTCCATCCTTCAAAGTCCTCACATGAGAATGTGATACCTATCAGAAGAATTATTAAAATTATTTTTTTCATTTTATCTTATTTTTAAAATTGAAGTTTAACACTAAATCCATAATCTTTAGTAGATGGATATGCACCTGATTGGTAACCTTGAACATTACCTGAACTTAAACCAGCCTCTGGATCGCCATAAGGTAATGATTTATCAATAATCCATAAGTTTCTTCCAATTGCTGTAAGAGTAAGCCCTTGAATAAAGGTGTTTTTAAGAAGACGTTTAGGTAAAACATATGACAAAGAAACTTCTCTTAACTTTACATACCCGGCATCATAAACATGCAATGCATTTGGTGCTTTTATATAGCCTAATGCGTTTGCATAGTAGTCCATACGGGCTCTAACAGTATTTGGAGTTCCATCAGCTTGTTCACCGGCTAATAAAATACCACCACCATCAGCAATAGCATCACGTTTTGGATTACCCAACTCATTATTACCAGCAGTTTCAGGATATAAACCTGTTGCAAAACCATACCAAGTATCTAATGAAAATACGCTACCGCCTTTTGACATATCAATTAAAAAGCTGAATGAAAAGTCCTTATAAGTGAAACGGTTGTTTATACCACCTTTCCAATCTGCTTGAAAAGTTCCTAAGTTTTCATTTTGACCTTCTGTTTGTGCATAGGCTCCATTAGGTAAAATTTCTTTTTGACCATTATCGTGGTAAATAAAATCAGAACCTTTAATAGTTCCGTAAGGCTCACCAACCGCGGCATTAATTGATATACCACCTTGTAAGCTTGCCAACTGAAGGTTGTCTAACCCAGAAGCCAATGATAATACTTCACTTTTATTTTTACCCCAGTTCACATCAATTTTCCATTCAAAATTGTTTGATTTAATTGGAGTTCCTGTCAAAGAAAGTTCAATACCTTTGTTTTGTATCTCTCCAGCATTTAACCATTGACCACTATAGCCAATAGCAGGAGTAACAGAGACAGGTGTAAGTAAATCTGTTGATTTTTTATCATATACTGATAAATCAAAACCTAACCTGTTATGTGCAAATTTCATTTCTAAACCTAATTCAGTTTCGTTAGATTCTTCATTTGTAAGGTTAGAGTTGTTATTTGTTGAAGGCAAAGATGCAGACGCTTGACCACCCACTGGTGTGTTTAAAGTATAAGTGTTATATAATTGTAAAGGACCTGCGGCATTACCTGTTTTAGCATAACCTACTCTAAGTTTCCCGAAAGACATTATATTAGATTCAAGTAGTTGTGAAAACACGAAACTACCGGAAACACCATAATAATTATATTTATTATCATTTGTAGGTAACGTAGATGCTATATCCAATCTATATGATCCCTCAACAAATAACATGTTGTCATAACCTATAGAAGCATTTGCATAAAAGCCATCAATACCTTTTAAATATTCATATTGTGTTGGTGCTTCAATTGGATTTACTGTATTGCTTAGTGAATAAAGACGATCTACATTGATACCACCATTTGTGCTTGCATAGATACTAGAGTAATTTTGTCTCATGATATTTGCACCTACAACTCCTCTTAAAGTGATGTCTTCAGAAAGATCTTTGTCAAAGTTTAACATTAAATCATAATTATTTTCATTGAATGATTCGTTAAACACAGTATATTGTGATGGAATAGCCGTACTTCCAATAGCGATACGCTCTTCTTGAATTCCAGAATAATTATCGAAAGTAACTCTACCATAAATGCTAAGCCAATCAGTAAGTTCATAATTTAAAGATGCATTACCAAAAACACGATTTCTTCCATCCGTTTCAAAATTTTCATAACGCATAAAATAAACATTGTCATGATAAATTGCACTAAGATCGTGATTAATGTATGATGTATTCCATGTTATATTTTCACGAGTTGCAAAATAAGCAGCTTTTTGATCTTGAACATCAACGTTTGTTTGCCACCATTGTCTTGAAGTTTGCATGAAATTTCCAGAGTCATATCCCGTTCCAAAACGTCCTTTACCGGCGGTTTTAACATAGGTTACATTTGCGGCAGCCGTTAATTTATCTGACAGTTTGTAAGAACCTGAAAAATCAACATTATCTCTAACAATGTGACTATTTGGCATAATTCCTTTTTGATCTAATTTTGTATAAGCCAACCTAAAAGAACTTTTTTCATCTGCTCCATCAAGACTAACGCTATTAAAAAGTGTACTACCAGTTTCAAATACAGAAGCCGGTCCATTTTTAGCGGCAACCCAAGGAGTAGCTACTCCATATGTTTCAGGTAATTGTGGATACCAAGAATTCCATTGGTGAACCATGATACTTGGATCAAATGCAACAGTTCCAAATGAACCATCCCAATCTGATAACGCATATGCTTCATCAACACCATCACCGTTTTGATCTTCAAAATAAAAACCGCCTGGATGCCATCCATTATAATACCCAGCACCATATTGGTCTTGATATTTAGCAAAAGTATCTTCATTGAATTTATTGAATGTTACAGAAGAGTTTACCGTTACACCAATTCCTTCTTTTCCTGCACCTGCACCTTTCTTGGTTGTAATAACTACCACACCATTTGCAGCTCTTGAACCGTATAAAGCAGTTGCAGCACCACCTTTTAATACGTTAATTGATTCAATGTCATCAGGGTTGATGTCTTGTGCAGCATTACCATAGTCATAACCACCCCTACCGGTTGTTTGGTTACTCCCATTGTTATTTAAATTACTAACAGGCACCCCATCAATAACAAATAAAGCTTGATTACTTCCATACAATGATGAATAACCACGAATAACTACGTTGGTAGAACCACCCATAGTTCCGCTACTTTTTACATCAATACCTGCAACTTTACCAGATAAAGAGTTAACGAAGTTAGGATCCTTAACTGTATTAACAGCATCTCCCTGTACTTCTTGTGTAGAATAACCTAAGCTTTTCTTTTCACGTTTAATACCTAAGGCTGTAACCACAACTTCTTCCAGGGCTTCAGCGCTTTCCTTCATAATAACGTTAAGAACGTTAGAAGTTCCGACTGTTTGCTCTGTCGTTGAAAAACCCATATAGCTAAATTGCAACACAGATCCTGTGGCAGCTTTAATTGAGTAATTCCCGTCAAAATCAGTTTGTGTACCTGCTTTGGTACCTTTAATAATCACTGTTACACCAGGTAATGGTCCGCTTGCGTCGGAAACAGTTCCTGTAACAGTTTTTTCTTGGGCAAATGTCATTTGCACCATTAACGCTAACAAGAGCGTTAAAAAACCATTTAACTTTGTTTTCATTATATAATTATTTGAATTAATTATGCCAAAAATCTTAATAATTTGTTAATATACCAAACTTTTTAGTATTAAAGTCTTAAAATATGTCAAGATTCCTCCATTTTACCAATAGAAGTATAATGGTTTGTTAAGAATAATTAAAAAATCGGCAATCCATTATTAAATTATTTATGACTTATTAATATAGATGTAAATATTTTGATAAAGTTGCGTTTCATTACTTGGGAATTAGGTAAGTAGCTAATGATGCAATTAAAAAACAAAAAATTAGATTTAACGATGAGTAAGGAAGAACAAAAAATTGTATCAATTAAAATTGGTAGATAAGTTAGATTTCCAGCTATCTGCATTTAAATATTAAAAACACAACAGGCCATAAATCCAACATGGTTAAATGTCTTTATAATTTCATCATACAATGATCATTTATTATAAAAAATAAAATATATTCATATTTGATTAAGAAGAAAATAATTGTACATTTGCAAACTCTTTGAAAAGAGTATAATATATTAAAAGTAATTTATAACAAAATTCAGTATGCCAACAATTTCGCAATTAGTACGAAAAGGAAGAACCAAAATAACTAAGAAGAGTAAATCGGCTGCTTTAAATTCTTGTCCTCAACGAAGAGGAGTGTGTACACGTGTTTACACCACAACACCAAAAAAACCAAACTCAGCGATGCGTAAAGTAGCAAGGGTTAGGTTAACAAATGGTAATGAGGTGAACGCTTACATTCCTGGAGAAGGACATAATTTACAAGAGCACTCGATAGTATTAGTTAGAGGTGGAAGGGTTAAAGATTTGCCAGGAGTTAGGTATCATATTGTACGAGGTGCATTAGATACTGCAGGTGTTGACGGTAGAACGCAACGTCGCTCTAAATATGGTACAAAAGCCCCTAAAAAGTAATTTAAAAACTTTAATGTAAAGACATGAGAAAAAGAGCAGCGAAAAAAAGAGTTCTTTTACCGGATCCAAAGTTTAACGACCAATTAGTGACGCGTTTTGTGAATAACCTAATGTGGGATGGTAAAAAATCAACAGCTTACAAAGTATTCTATGATGCATTAGACATTGTGGAAACAAAAAAACAAGATGAAGAAAAATCATCATTAGATATTTGGAAAGATGCATTAAGTAATGTAATGCCACAAGTTGAGGTTCGTAGCCGCAGGGTTGGTGGAGCTACTTTTCAAATTCCACAGCAAATTAGACCAGACCGTAAGGTGTCTATTGCAATTAAATGGTTGATTTTATATGCAAGAAAACGTAATGAAAAATCAATGGCTCAACGCTTAGCCGGTGAGGTTTTAGCAGCCGCAAAAGAAGAAGGCGCCGCAGTTAAGAAAAGAGTGGATGTTCACAAAATGGCTGATGCTAACAAAGCATTCTCTCACCTTAGATTTTAATAAGTAGAAATGGCAAGAGATTTAAAATATACAAGAAATATAGGAATTGCTGCTCATATTGATGCTGGTAAAACTACCTGCACCGAGCGAATTCTTTATTATACAGGGGTATCTCATAAAATAGGTGAAGTGCATGATGGTGCTGCAACTATGGACTGGATGGCGCAAGAGCAAGAAAGAGGGATTACAATTACTTCTGCTGCTACAACTTGTGAGTGGGTATTTCCAAAAGAAAATGGAGAGCCTACTGCTGAGGCAATGGGTTATCACTTTAATATTATTGACACTCCAGGTCACGTTGACTTTACCGTAGAGGTAAATCGTTCTTTACGTGTGTTGGATGGGTTGGTTTTCTTATTTAGTGCAGTGGATGGTGTTGAACCGCAATCTGAAACTAACTGGAGATTGGCTGATAACTACAAAGTTCCAAGAATTGGTTTTGTTAATAAAATGGACCGTCAAGGTTCTGACTTTTTAGGGGTTTGCCAACAAGTTAAAGAAATGTTAGGTTCTAATGCAGTTCCTATCGTTATGAATATTGGTGATGAAGAAAATTTTAAAGGAGTCGTTGATTTAGTTAAGAATCGTGCAATTATTTGGCATGATGAAACACTAGGAGCAACTTTTGATGTTGTTGACATTCCGGAAGAATTGAAAGAGGAGGCAAAAGAATTAAGAGGTAAACTTATTGAGGAAGTTGCTGCTTATGATGAAAATCTTTTAGAAAAATATATGGAAGATGAAGATTCTATTACTGAAGAAGAAGTGCATACTGCGCTTCGTGCTGCTGTAATGGATATGTCAATCATTCCTATGGTTTGTGGTTCTGCGTTTAAAAATAAAGGAGTACAGTTTTTATTAGATGCAGTTTGTCGTTATTTACCTTCACCAACTGATAAAGATGGTGTGATTGGTATTAACCCAAATACAGAAAAAGAAGAATTGCGTAAACCAAGTGTAACAGAACCATTTGCTGCGCTTGCATTTAAAATTGCAACTGATCCTTTTGTTGGTCGTTTGGCATTTTTTAGAGCATATTCTGGGCATTTAGATGCAGGTTCTTACGTACTAAATAGTCGTTCTGGTAAAAAAGAGCGTATTTCACGTATTTACCAAATGCATGCTAATAAACAAAACGCTATTGATTTTATAGAAGCTGGGGATATAGGTGCTGGTGTTGGATTTAAAGATATCAAAACTGGGGATACGTTGTGTAATGAGAAACATCCAATTGTATTGGAATCAATGAATTTTCCAGATCCAGTAATCGGTATCGCGGTTGAGCCTAAAACAAAAGCAGATGTTGATAAATTAGGAATGGCTTTAAGTAAATTAGCTGAAGAAGATCCAACATTTACTGCTAAAACTGATGAAACTTCAGGTCAAACAATTATTTCAGGAATGGGTGAATTACACTTAGAAATTATTGTTGATCGTTTAAAACGTGAGTTTAAAGTTGAAGTAAACGAAGGTCAACCAAGAGTTGAATATAAAGAAGCTATTACAGCAAAAGCGGAGCATCGTGAAGTTTATAAGAAACAATCTGGTGGACGTGGTAAATTTGCGGATATTAAATTTATTATGGAACCTGCTGATGATGGTGAAACAGGATTGACATTTGTTAACTCCATTAAAGGTGGTAACGTTCCTAAAGAGTTTATTCCTTCAATTGAAAAAGGGTTTAAAATGGCTATGAAAAATGGTCCTTTAGCAGGATACGAAATGGATAGCATGAAGATTACTTTGTTTGATGGTTCTTTTCACGCAGTAGATTCAGATGCATTATCATTCGAATTGGCTGCTAAAATGGGATATAAGGTTGCTGCAAGAGCTGCAAAAGCTGTAATTCTTGAACCAATTATGAAAATTGATGTGGTGACTCCGGAAATAAACATGGGGGATATTGTAGGTGATTTAAATAGAAGAAGAGGTCAAGTAACTGCGATGAATGATAGAGCTGGTGCAAAAGTTGTAAAAGCAACTGTGCCATTATCAGAAATGTTTGGTTATGTAACCACATTAAGAACATTGTCATCAGGTAGAGCAACGTCATCAATGGAATTTTCACATTTTGCTGAAACTCCAAATAACATTGCAGAAGAAGTAATCGCAAAAGCCAAAGGTTAATCTCTAAATTATTAAACGATGAGTCAAAAAATTAGAATAAAATTAAAATCATACGATTACAATTTGGTAGATAAATCTGCTGAAAAAATCGTTAAAACGGTAAAAAGTACTGGAGCAGTTGTAACTGGACCAATTCCTTTACCTACACATAAAAAGATTTTTACAGTGTTGCGTTCTCCGCACGTAAACAAAAAATCTAGAGAGCAATTCCAATTGAGTTCTTACAAACGTTTGTTAGACATTTATAGTTCATCATCAAAAACTATTGATGCTTTAATGAAGTTAGAACTGCCAAGCGGTGTTGAAGTAGAGATTAAAGTTTAAGTACTTTACACAGAAAGGAAGATCCTTTCAAGACATGTCCGGAGCGATTGACGAAGGAAAAACGAAAAAAATACATCAGGGTTGAAGTATTTTAACCCTGTTTTTTTAGATAAAAGTAGATTAATAATAATTAATAATTAAATTAGAATGTCTGGGTTAATAGGTAGAAAAATCGGAATGACCAGCTTATTCGACGAAAATGGGAAAAATATTCCTTGTACAGTAATCGAAGCAGGTCCATGCGTAGTCACCCAAGTCAGAACCTTAGAGGTAGACGGGTACAAAGCCCTTCAACTTGGTTTCGATGACAAAACAGCAAAAAGCTCTAATAGAGCTTTGGATGGTCACTTTAAAAAAGCTGGCACACCTGCTAAAAAGAAAGTCATTGAATTTCAAGAGTTTGAAGATGCGCACAAATTAGGAGATCAACTAACAGTTGAACTTTTTATGGAAGGAGAATTTGTTGATGTTTCAGCAAGTTCAAAAGGTAAAGGTTTTCAAGGTGTTGTTAAACGTCACGGTTTTGCCGGAGTTGGACAAGCGACACATGGTCAACATAACCGTTTAAGAGCGCCAGGTTCTATTGGTGCTGCATCCTATCCTGCTAGAGTATTCAAAGGAATGCGCATGGGCGGAAGAATGGGAGGAAATAAAGTTACAGTTCAAAATTTAAGAGTTTTAAAAGTAGTTCCTGAAAAGAATTTGCTTGTGGTTAAAGGATGTGTTCCTGGTCATAAAAACGCTTATGTAATTATTCAGAAATAATGGAAGTATCAGTTTTAGACATACAAGGAAAAGATACAGGTAGAAAAGTGCAACTTTCTGATGCTGTATATGGAATTGAACCAAATAATCACGCGGTATATTTAGATGTAAAGCAATATTTGGCCAATAAAAGACAAGGAACCCACAAAGCTAAAGAAAGAGCCGAAATATCTGGAAGTACTCGTAAAATTAAAAAACAAAAAGGTACTGGTACAGCTCGTGCAGGTAGTATAAAATCACCTATATTTAGAGGTGGTGGACGTGTTTTTGGACCGAGACCTAAAGATTATTCTTTTAAATTGAATAAAAATTTAAAGAAATTAGCTCGTAAATCAGCATTAAGCATTCAAGCAAAAGAGAACAATATTATTGTTGTTGAAGACTTTAATTTTGAAACGCCAAGAACCAAAAATTTTACTTTAGTTTTAGGCGCTTTGGGTATTGAAAACAAAAAATGCTTATTTGTGTTGGCTGAGTCAAATAATAATGTATATTTGTCATCGCGTAATTTAAAAAGAACTAAAACCGTAATTAACACTGGTTTAAGCACTTACGAATTGCTGAATGCAAATAAAGTAGTCCTTTCAGAAGGTTCTTTAGAAGGGATAGAAATTAATTTAAGTAAATAGGTAAGCAATATGAATATTTTAATTAAACCTATTATAACCGAAAAGGCGACAAGTCAAAGCGAATTATTAAATAGATACACATTTGTTGTAAATAAAAAGGCTAACAAACTTGAAATTAAAAATGCTGTAGAGAAAGCTTACAGTGTTGCAATTTCAAGTGTTAAAACAATGAACTATCCTGTTAAACGCAATACTAAATTCACTAAAAGCGGAATGGTTAATGCAAAATCTGGAGCTTACAAAAAAGCAATAGTTCAGTTAGCAGAGGGAGAAATTATTGATTTTTACAGCAATATCTAAGAAACATAAAAAATGTCAGTTAGAAAATTAAAACCAATAACACCAGGTCAGCGTTTTAGAGTAGTAAATGGGTTCGACACCATTACCACTGATAAGCCGGAAAAAAGCTTAATAGCTCCGAATAAAAGATCTGGAGGTCGAAACAACAATGGAAAAATGACTATGCGCTATATTGGCGGAGGTCATAAAAAGCAATACCGTATTATTGATTTCAAAAGAAATAAAAATGGTGTTCCTGCGATTGTTAAATCTATTGAGTATGATCCAAACAGAACAGCTTTTATAGCTTTGTTGTTTTATGCAGATGGAGAAAAGAGATATGTAATAGCTCAAAATGGTTTAAAAGTTGGCCAAAAAGTATTGTCTGGTGAAGGAGCTACTCCTGATGTTGGAAATGCTTTATTGTTTAGCAAAATTCCATTAGGAACTACTATTTCTTGTATAGAATTACATCCTGGTCAAGGAGCTGTTTTAGCTCGTAGTGCAGGTGCTTTTGCTCAATTAATGGCAAGAGTCGGTAAATATGCAACTGTGAAAATGCCTTCAGGCGAAACAAGATTGATTCTTTTAACTTGTATGGCTACCATAGGCGCAGTGTCAAATAGTGACCATCAATTATTAGTTTCTGGTAAAGCTGGTAGATCTCGTTGGTTAGGAAGAAGACCAAGAACAAGACCAGTAGTGATGAACCCTGTCGATCACCCAATGGGTGGTGGTGAAGGTAAGTCTTCAGGAGGTCATCCTAGATCAAGAAATGGTATCCCTTCTAAAGGATTCAAAACCAGATCTAAGACCAAAGCGAGTAATAAATATATTTTAGAACGTAGAAAAAAATAATTGATATATGGCACGTTCATTAAAAAAAGGACCTTACGTTTTTCGTAAACTAGAAAAGAAAGTTCAAGGAAACTTGGAATCAGGAAGTAAATCAGTAATCAAAACATGGTCGAGAGCATCGACGATTACACCGGAATTTGTAGGGCAAACAATTGCTGTACATAACGGTCGTCAGTTTGTACCGGTTTATGTAACTGAGAATATGGTAGGTCATAAATTAGGAGAGTTTTCGCCAACACGTTCTTATAGAGGACACGGTGGTGCAAAAAATAAAGGTAAAAAATAAGTAGGTATCATGGGAGTTCGAAAAAAAATAAGAGCACAGCAGATAAAAGAAGAGAAGAAGCAATTAGGTTTTGCTAAGCTTACAGGTTGTCCTACATCACCTAGAAAAATGCGTTTAGTTGCGGATTTAGTTAGAGGTGTTGAAGTTGAAAAAGCACTTCAAATCTTGAAATTCAATTCGAAAGAAGCTTCAATAAATCTTGAAAAGTTATTGACAAGTGCTATTTCAAACTGGCAAGCCAAAAATGAAACAGCAAGTATTGAAGAGGCAGGTCTTTTTGTAAAAGAAATATTTGTTGACAGCGCAGGAATGTTAAAAAGATTAAGACCGGCCCCTCAAGGTCGTGCGCATCGTATTAGAAAAAGATCTAATCACGTAACGTTAGTCTTAGGAAGTAAAAATGTAAGCAATCAATCATAAGTAGAAATGGGACAAAAAACAAATCCAATAGGAAATCGTTTAGGAATTATCAGAGGATGGGATTCCAACTGGTATGGTGGCAGAGACTACGGAGATAAAATTGCTGAAGACGATAAAATAAGAAGGTATATTTATGCCCGATTATTTAAAGCAAGTGTTTCAACTGTAATTATTGAGCGTACACTTAAACTTGTAACCGTTACTATCACTACTGCAAGACCAGGTATTATTATCGGGAAAGGCGGACAAGAGGTAGACAAGTTAAAAGAAGAGCTTAAAAAGATTACAGGGAAAGATTTTCAAATCAATATTTTTGAAATTAAACGTCCGGAATTAGATGCTCGTTTGGTAGGTTCAAGTATAGCTCGCCAAATTGAGAACAGAATTTCATACCGTAGAGCAATAAAAATGGCTATTGCTGCAACTATGCGTATGAATGCTGAAGGTATCAAAATTCAGATTTCAGGCCGTTTAAATGGTGCTGAAATGGCACGTTCAGAAAATTATAAAGATGGAAGAATTCCTCTTTCAACCTTTAGAGCTGATATTGATTATGCACTTGTTGAAGCACATACTACTTACGGCCGATTAGGTGTAAAAGTATGGATTATGAAAGGTGAAGTTTATGGTAAAAGAGAATTATCTCCACTAGTTGGTCTTTCTAAAAAACAAGGAGGAAAATCAGATAGAGATTCCTCTAGAAAATCACAACCTCGTAGAAGAAAATAAATTTTTAAAAATTTAGAAGGTAAAAATGTTACAGCCAAAGAGAGTAAAATATCGTAAAGTACAGAAGGGCAAGGGAAATATGAGCGGGAATTCCCAAAGAGGTCATGAACTTTCAAATGGAATGTTCGGAATAAAATCTTTGGAACAAACCTTTCTTACATCACGTCAAATTGAAGCAGCCCGTATTGCAGCAACACGTCATATGAAAAGGGAAGGTCAATTATGGATTAAAGTATTTCCAGATAAGCCAATTACCAAAAAACCATTGGAAGTACGTATGGGGAAAGGTAAAGGAGCTCCTGAATATTTTGTTGCCGTGATTAAACCAGGTAGAATTATGTTTGAAGTTGGAGGAGTACCAATGCATATTGCAAAAGAAGCTTTGCGTTTAGCTGCACAAAAACTTCCTGTGAAAACAAAGTTTATGGTTGCTAGAGATTTTGATAACGCGTTATAAACGATTAAAAAAATGAAACAATCTGAAATTATAGAATTTTCAACCGACGAGTTACAAGAAAAACTTGGAAGTTTAAAGAAGAGTTATAATGATCTAAAAATGGCTCACGCAATAACTCCATTGGAAGTTCCAATGCAATTGAGAGCCCTTAGAAGAGATGTAGCACGTTTAGCTACAGAATTAACTAAAAGAGAATTACAATCATTGTAGTCAGAAGTAAAGATGGAAGAAAAAA
>Ga0314774_1001480_pt1 | contig 14895 bp, 10 predicted proteins | sample MetaGCBIA2018_FD_204515 | JGI IMG/M metagenome (GOLD analysis project Ga0314774, IMG submission 204515) | Cryopeg brine microbial communities from Beaufort Sea near Barrow, Alaska, United States - CBIA 2018 | ecosystem: Environmental > Aquatic > Marine > Coastal | place: USA: Alaska | collected... | reverse complement strand
CTTTGGCGCACCACCTCGTCCAATTCTATATGAATCACTTCTTTTTGGTAATCATCCATTAATTTTTGTTCTTCCAGCGCAGGGCTCATATCCAGTTTTACCGGTGGTAACTGGGCCGTGTCTCCAATTAAAATAAGGGAACAATTTTGGCCAGAATAGACATATTGTATTAAATCTGGCAAAAGCCCGTTGTTATCAAATAATTTGGAATCCTGGTTTTCATCCGGGATCATTGAAGCCTCGTCCACAATAAAAATACAATTTTTATGCTTGTTTGGCTGTAATACAAACTGTACTCCTGCCCCACTGGTTTTTTTTGGAAAATATATTTTTTTATGAATGGTTTGTGCTTCCTGATTAGAATATAAAGAAATAACCTTTGCAGCACGACCTGTGGGAGCAAGTAAAACCCCACTTCGGTTTACCTTCCATAAGTTCTTTACAAGGGCACTTATTATGGTAGTTTTCCCTGTTCCGGCAAAACCTTTTAGTAAAAACAGCGAGTTTTCCACCGGATTTACCACAAAAGAGGATAATTGCTGTAAAGCTATATCTTGTTTAAATTTAGCTAAAAACCCTAACTCATTGATTAATAGCTTATAAAATTTTTCGGGACTTAAAGTTTCCATAGGTTTATTAGAAATATCAAAGATAACAATGGATTTTTAGGGCAGAAACTTTTACGAATAAAAAAAAAATGTAAATTTGCGAGGAACTGTACTAATTTAAAAATTCAAAAGCATGAAACTTGTAATTCAATTACTTCTTTGGATTGTAATAATCTTTTTGGGATACCTCGTTTTTAACGCAGTGTATGATCCAATTCAATTTAATAAAGTTAAAGAAAAGCGTTACGCCAAGGTAATTGAGCGACTCGGGGATATTCGTAATGCACAATTGGCTCATAAAACGGTTACCGGAAGTTATGAAAAGGACTTTGACAAATTGATACGTTTTATCGATACTGCCGAGTTTGTTTTGACCCAACGACGGGATACTACCTATTTAGATGAAGAATATCGCAAGGCTTATGGGGTTGACAAATATAAGGAGGACATTGTTGTTGATACCTTAGGAACTGCTTCTATTAAAGATTCGTTGTTTAAAAATTCCGATCGTTATAAAGAAATGATGAATGTGCCTGTTGAAGGAGTCACAGCAAAATTTGAAATGAATGCCGGCTTCATTGAAAAAAACAATGCCAAATTTCCCGTTTTTGAAGCAAAAGTGAACAAAGCCGTGATCTTACATGATCAGGCTAAAGATTTGGTATTCCAGGAAAAACAGGTTGTATCTGTAGAATCTGTAAACGGCGAATTTATTAAAGTTGGCTCAATGGAAGAAGTTAACACAGTTGGTAACTGGCCAAAAGTTTATGGTGGAAACTAAAAATGAAGATATAAAATTATTAAAGTTGTCCATTCAAGTTCGCTTGGATGGACTTTCTTTTTGTATCCTAAATTGCAGAAACAACGAAATTATTTGGTACAAAAGAGAAGATTTTCCGAAAGAATACAATCCTGTAAAAATTTTGGAAAAGATTAAAATACTTTATCAAAATGAAAAAGAATTGCAAAGCCCTATCGACGAGGTGGTCCTGCTTTTTTCAAACGATTTGTATAGCCTCGTGCCGGAAGCCTATTTTATAGAAGAGGAAGCCTCCAATTATTTAAAATTCAATACCAAAATTTTAAAGACAGATGTCGTGGCACATGATTCTATTGCCAACAATGAACTGGTAAACGTGTACATTCCCTATGCCAATATAATCAATTATTTTTTTGATAAGTATGGCGAATTTGAATACAAACACAGCATTTCAGTTTTAACCGAAGCCGTTTTGGAGCTTGATTCCGGGGAAGGAATTACCGCTTATTTAAACAATTTTACTGATTATTTTGATTTGGTCGTTGTTAAAAACAACAAACTGTTGCTTTGCAATACCTTCAGCTACGACACAAAAGAAGATTTTATATATTATTTGCTATTTACCGCAGAACAATTGGAATTGGATCCATCTCAATTTGATCTGCGTTTATTGGGTGACATTTCAAAAGAATCTCCCTTATATGCAATTGCGTATACCTATATTAATAACATCCATTTTTTAAACCCCGGTTTTGAGATAAAACCGGAAGACAAAAATACCGGGGAATTTCAACGGGAAGCTTTTATTTTATTAAAATCATTAGAATGCGAATAATATCCGGTCAACACAAAGGAAGAAGAATAACTGCTCCAAGAAAGCTGCCTGTTCGCCCAACCACCGATATGGCCAAAGAGGCTTTGTTCAATATCCTGAACAACAGGTTACATTTTAATGATTTGGAGGTATTGGACCTTTTCTCCGGAACAGGGAATATTTCGTACGAGTTCAGTTCCCGTGGAGCCGGATCAATTACAGCGGTCGACCAGGATCTGGATTGTGTCAAATTCATTAAAAAAACAGCTTCCGAATTAGATATGGATATCACCGTGATTAAAAGCGATGTTTTTAAATATCTTGAACGGGCGCCAATTAAAACCGATTTAGTTTTTGCAGATCCACCTTACGATTTTGATGATACCCAGTTTAAAAATATAGCAGACCTGGTCTTTGAAAAAAATATCCTGAATGAAGACGGATTATTGATAATTGAACATTCAAAACATACAGATCTTTCTTCTTTGCAAAATTTTAACAAAGCGAGAAGATATGGAAATTCGGTTTTTAGTTTTTTTAAGCCTAATTTAGAAGAATGACTCCAATTTTGAGAACCATAGAATTAGAATTTACCATTCTGGAATTTCATGAAAATTTCGTGGTTTCCAGGGTTAAGGAAGATGTGGTTCTCAGCAAAAAACAAATTTTAGATCTTATAGATGCCTGTTCAGGTAATTATGAAGGCAAAAAATTTGTTTATATCTCCAAAAGGATTCATAATTATAATGTAGATCCTACGGTTTATATAGATTTAAATAAAGTAAAGAACCTGGCCGGGATTGCCATTGTGAGCGATAAAACTTCCTCTATAAATATGGCCCAGTTTGAAAAGACCTTTTCCAAAATACCTTTTGAAATTTTTCTGGAGTTGGAGGATGCTATAAATTGGACTCAGAAGATTCTAAAAAAATAAAAAAGCAGGCCTGTAATCCGGATTCTGTTCATCTTAAAAGCATAAGAAATTACTCCCCCGTTCTTTCAAAAATTCCTTATCATTTATCTGAAATTTTTGTTGCCAAAAATTTTTAGCTGTCTACCCTCCGACAACGGGCGGGCTACCCTTAAATGCCGGTATACATGGCATTGCACCGCATAGAGTTTACCTGCTTTCACTACAGCATTACCTGTACATTCTTTCTGTTGCACTTGTCCTGATCTCACGACCGGTGGTTATTACCCACTATGCTGCCCTATGGTGTCCGGACTTTCCTCCAGTTCCCGAATAAAATCCGGGAGCCAGCGATAAGGCGGCCTACTTTTTTTGCAAAGATACTGCAGCTTATTCAAAATACAAGCATCTACTTTCCAAACAATCCAATTTTTGTAAGAAAAAGCAAAATCATTTCAAAAATTGGGGATTTAGATTTACATCTTCGGGATGGTATTTCTATATTTGTTTTTTAAAATCTATAAATGGAGCATTTTGTTGTATCGGCACGTAAATACCGTCCCCAAACTTTTAATGATGTTGTGGGCCAAAAGGCAATTACAAATACGCTTTTAAATGCCATAGAGCACAATCACCTGGCTCAGGCCTTGCTTTTTACCGGTCCGCGTGGGGTTGGTAAAACAACTTGTGCCCGTATCCTGGCTAAAATGATCAATCAGGACGAATTTCAAAAGCCAGACGAAGATTTTGCTTTCAATATCTTTGAACTGGATGCCGCATCCAACAACTCTGTGGATGATATTCGAAGTTTGAGTGATCAGGTTCGTATCCCTCCACAGGTTGGAAAGTATAAAGTTTATATTATAGATGAGGTCCATATGCTCTCTGCTTCAGCTTTTAATGCTTTTTTAAAGACATTGGAAGAGCCACCAAAACACGCCATTTTTATCCTGGCAACTACCGAAAAGCACAAAATAATCCCTACGATCCTTTCGCGTTGTCAAATATTCGATTTTAAAAGGATCTCCGTAACTGATGCCAAAAATTATTTGGCCTATATAGCCGATCTCGAAGGCGTAAATGCCGAAGATGACGCCTTGCACATTATTGCACAAAAAGCCGATGGAGCGATGCGTGACGCGCTTTCTATCTATGATCGTGTGGTGAGCTTCAGTGGATCAAATCTAACCCGTAAAGCGGTAACCGAAAATTTGAATGTCCTGGATTATGAGACTTATTTAAATGTCACCCAACTTTTACTGGAAAATGATATCCCGGAATTACTGGTGGAATTTAACGATATCTTATCCCAGGGATTTGATGGGCATCATTTTATTGCAGGACTGGCTTCACATTTCAGGGACTTAATGGTGTGCAAAAACCCAAAAACCATCAACTTGCTGGAAGTTGGTGAAGCGACCAAGATGAAATATTTCGAGCAATCAAAACAAACCGGGATGGAGTTTTTGTTGCAGGGAATTGATATGGCAAACCAATGTGATCTAAAATATAAAGCAAGCCGTAACCAACGATTATTGGTTGAATTATGCCTGATGCAATTAGCCTCCATCACTTTTGATGGAGAAAAAAAAAAGTCTGAGCAGTATATAATCCCACCCGTTCATTTTAAAAATAAAGTACCGGCTGAGATCAAGCCTTCAGCTGAAGAAAAAACAGGGATTCAGGAAGCCGAATCTTCAAAAGAAAGTTCAGTACCTTCAGTTGAAATTAAAAATTCAGATTCGAAAAATTCTGAAAGTATAAAGGAAGATATAACTCCTTTAGAAATAACAACCCCCCAGGAGAATACCATTTCAGATATATCCGCAGAAAATAATTCTGAAAATAATTCTTCTGAAAGTGTTCCTTCTGAAAGTGTTTCTTCTGAAAGTATTTCTGCTGAACGTGTTCCTTCTGAAAGTGTTTCTGCTGAAAGTGTTTCTGCTGAAAGTCTTCCTTCTGAAAGTCTTCCTTCTGAAAGTCTTCCTTCTGAAAGTCTTCCTTCTGAAAATGTTCCTGCTGATAAGGTTATTTCTGAAGAAAACAAAGTTGCCGAACCGACCACTCCCCTTTCGAGTCCTTCTAACGAAAAAGTTTCGGGATTATCCATTACAAGTATTCGGAAAAAAAAGGAACTCCTTGCAAGGCAAAGGGGAAGTAAACCAATTGTTGCAGAGGAAAATGATGAAAAGTTTACCGAAACACAACTGCAGGCAGCCTGGGATGAATACATTCAGCGAATTAAGAACAAAGGCGCAAAAATCCTGGCTTCAATTATGGAGTCGGATATGCCTAAACTCAATGGAAAAATTATCACGATAGAATTGCCCAATGAGACCATGAAAAATGATATGCAAAGAGGGCAAAATCCATTAATGGCTTTTTTAAAGAAAAAATTACAAAACACGCTGATCACTTTAGAAATTAATGTAAACGAGCAGGCTGCAAAAAAATTCGCCTTTACCGATATTGAGAAATACAATAAACTAAAAGAAAAAAATCCGCTGATAGAAAAATTACGGACAACCTTTGATCTGGATATATAATTATGCTTGGTTTAAAATTACCCACAGACCCCAGATGGGTTGAAATTGCTAAAAAGAATATCGGGGAAATCCTGATAGATCACGCCTGGTGCGAACAAAAAGCCGCTTCTACCGCAGTTTCTTTGATAGTGACTTTTCCGGAATATTCAGAATTGGTCACTGCCATGACAGCACTTGTTCGCGAAGAAATGGCTCATTTTAAAATGGTGCACGATAAATTGCTGGAAAGGGGCATTTCGCTGGGCTGGGATCGCAAAGATGAATATGTAAATAAATTGCGGGAGTTCTTTCCTAAAGGCGGAAGCAGGTTAACACAACTCATACACCGGCTCTTAATTGCTGCTTTAATTGAAGCCCGAAGCTGTGAGCGATTCAGATTGCTTTCTGAAGAATTACAGGAACCCGAATTAAGGGAATTCTACCGTGTATTAATGATCAGTGAAGCGAACCACTACACCTTATTCTTAAATTTTGCACGCCAATACGGAGATAAAGCGGAAGTAGATCAAAAATGGCTGGAATTACTGACTTTTGAAGCCGAAGTCATGAAAGACCTCGGGAAAGATCAAAGCATTCACGGTTAATTTTCAAATACAGTTTCCTGGTAAAGCGATTTTATAATTCCATCTGACAGTCCTATTTTTGGGACATAAATGCGTCTGGCCCGTGTCCACTTCATCGCCGAAAGATATATTTTGATTGCCGGGATAATTACATCGGCACGATCCTCATTAAGGTTTAATTCTGTGATCCTTTCTTCATAAGTAAAGGAATTCAAAAGCTGATAATATGAGCTTAAATACAGGAAGCTTAAAGGTTTCCCTTCCGATTTCCCGCTGCTTTTAAATATGTTGTTAATATTTCCTCCGGAACCTATAAGATTTATCTTAGAATAATCTTTGGTAACCTCCTTGATCCAGGCTTCCGTTTCTTGCCAAACCTGGTCCTTCACCATGTTTTCCAAAAGGCGCACAGTTCCTAATTTGAAGGATTTTGAGATAATTGTTTTTCCCTGGTAATATAAGGTAAACTCTGAGCTACCACCACCCACATCAACATACAAATAGGTTTTATCACTTTGGATCAATACATTCAAATCGGTAGCAGCGATCATGGCAGCTTCGTCAGTTCCATCTATTATATTTATCTCTATCCCTGTCTTTTCAAGGATGAGTTTTGCAACTTCCTCCCCATTATCTGCTTCGCGCATGGCTGAAGTAGCACAGGCTTTATATTTTTCGATCTTATGGGATTTCATCAGGAGTTTAAAAGCCTCTATGGTATCCTTCAATCGTATTTTATTTTCTTCGGAAATCAGTTTGGTCATAAATACATCGGCTCCTAGTCGAATAGGAACCCTTACCAATGAAGTTTTTTTGAAAATAGGTTCTTTTCCCTCTTGCTCGGTGATCGTAGAGATCAATAATCTCACGGCATTGGAACCTATATCTATTGCTGCATATTTTTTTTGTATAATCACACCTTGCTATTTGCTAATTTGTTTTTATAATATTCATATAATGCAAATTGAGAACGAATAACCGGTTTATCGTTTCTCCTGTAGGCATTGTCCTGGTTAATGGAATGGATCCTTGCTTTTACATTGTCGTTCCAACTTATCATAAATGTATCCATTATTTCCCGCTTGATATCTTCATCATAGATGGGGCAAGAAACTTCTACCCGGTAGTCCATATTTCTCGTCATCCAATCTGCCGAAGAAATATAAATTTTTGAATCTCCTTCATTTTCAAATATATATACCCTTGGATGTTCTAAAAATTTATCGACGATGCTTATTGCCTCAATATTTTCACTCATTCCGGGAACTCCTGGAATAAGTGAACAAATTCCACGAATTATAAGCTGAATTTTCACTCCTGCCCTACTCGCTTCATATAATTTATCAATTAAAGTGAAGTCTGAAAGACTATTGATCTTCAATTTAATTCCCGCAATTTTTCCGCTCTTTGCATTGTCAATTTCAGTTTGGATCAATTTTAAAAGTGCGCTTCTGGTGTAATGTGGAGATACCAACAAATGCTTGTATCGGCTTACTTTATAATTGATCTCAAAGAAATCGAATACCTTATTGGTTTCCTTCAATATTTCCTGATTGGAAGTAAATAATGTATAATCTGTATAAACCCTGGAAGTTGATTCATTGAAATTTCCAGTGCTTATAAATCCGTATTTATGAAGTTTAAAGTTTTCCTCCCTTTCAATTACGCATATTTTAGAATGAACTTTTAGGCCCGTAACCCCAAATATCAAATTCACGCCTTCCTGTTGCATTTGCTCGGCATAGCGAATGTTTGCCACCTCGTCAAAACGTGCCCTGAGTTCAATTTGCACGGTTACTTTTTTACCGTTTTTAACTGCATTTATTAGTGAGCTTGCAATATGTGATATTTTGGCAAGCCTGTAAATAGTGATCTTTATAGTCCTGACCTCAGGGTCAAGAGCAGCTTCCCTTAAAAATTTAACCACGTAGGAAAAGGTTTGATATGGAGCATAAAGCAGATAATCCTTTTTTGCAATCATCCTAAACAAACTTCCCTTTAGCACCAGTCCCGGAATAGGCAGGGGTTCAATAGCTTCATACAGCAACTTTTCATTTCCCAGACTTGGAAAATTCATATAATCCCTTCTATTGTGGTAACGACCGCCCGGGATAATACTATCTGTAGAATCAATTCCCATTTTCCCCATCAGGTAGCTTAAGGTATCCTCACCTATATTCATATCATATATAAAACGAACAGGATCCCCCTTTGTCCGATCCTGAACGCTCATGGAAAGTTTTTCAATAAAACTCTTGCTTAGATCACTGTCTATATCTAACTCGGCATCCCTGGTGATTTTTATCATATGAGCCGAGATGCTTTCATATTCAAAAATATTAAAAATCATTTTTAGGTTAAACCTGATAAGATCATCCAGCATAATGATATATTTTTTATCATCATTTTTTTCCTTAGGGAGAACCACAAACCGATTGATGCTTCTTGGGATTTCAATTAAAACATATTTTTTATCCTTGACATGCCTGTTGAGTAATTTCGAAATTCCCTGTTGCTGCACATCATTCTTCATCACCATTTTAACTGCCAAATAAGCAGCACTGTCTTTAAGACTTGGAACTTTCACCAAATCGTTTAAAATGATCGTGACAAGGGCAGGGCTCACCTTGTTCAAAAAATAATTTTTTATAAACTTTTCCTGAGATTGCGAAACCTGTTTTTCATTGATTATAAATATGTTGTGATCTTCAAGTTTTTTTTGAATATCCTCAAGCACTTCCAAACTTTTAGCTTGCTGCTCGATTACAATTTGGGTAATTTCTTCCAGCAGTTTTCCAGCTTTTATTCCACGCAAAACACTTTTCGCACTTTTTCCTGCCAGGTCTATACGTTTAATTGTGGCATAACGAACCTTAAAAAATTCGTCTAAATTATTTGAGAAAATCCCTAAAAACCGAAGCCTTTCTATTAATGGAACTGTATCGTCCTCAGCCTCCTGGAGTACCCGTTCATTAAATTGAAGCCAGCTAAGTTCCCTGTTGATATATTGATTGTTATTCATAGAAATTAACATAAATCTTTGGGAAATAAATTTAAAATAGTTTTTCCATTTTTAAGCTCTTTCCAATTTTCTTTTTCAAAATCAATTACAGTTAATCCAGTAGTAGGAATATTTTCAAAATATTGATTGCCAAGCTGATTAACCAATCCAGTCATAGCTGGATTATGACCAAAAACCATCAATGTTTGCACCTGTGAGTCGCAACTTTCTATTTGTTTGAGCAAATCATTCTTGTCAAAAGTGTATAATCCTGTTCTTATAAAAAAATCCTGGTCCTCAATTTGTAACTTTTTTTTAAAAATTTTGGCAGTTTCCAGGGCTCTTACGGCAGGACTAGACCAAACAATTGCCGGTTGCTTAAAGAACTTTTCAAAAGCCCTGGCTATCATTTCCCCATCATTAATTCCGCGTTTTTTAAGTGGCCTTTTATCATCGGTTAGCTCATGTTCCCATGAAGATTTTCCGTGTCTTACAAGAATCAGTCTTTTCATGTTTTTAAATTTTCTTAGATTTTACCCAGAACCTAATGCCTTCAATTTTTATGGTGCTAAACGTTTAGATTTCCAGTTTCCGTGATCCTTGCTATAAAATATGCGGTCATGCAATCTGTTGGATCGGCCTTGCCAAAATTCGTAATTTTCGGGCCTAATCAGAAATCCACCCCAAAATTCGGGTTTTGGGATTTCCATGTCTTTATACGTTTCTTCAAGTTCCCGAAGTTTATTATCCAGTATTTCACGTGATTCGATTTCGCTGCTTTGGTTGGAAGCCAAAGCACCTAACTGGCTACCACGTGGTCTAGATTTAAAATATTCGTTCGCTTTTTCTTCTGAAGTTTTTTCCGCTTTTCCTTTAATTATAACCTGGCGCTCCAGGCCAGCCCAAAAAAATGACAAACAAATATTGGGATTATGTGTCAGGGCAATTCCCTTTTCTGAAGTGTAATTAGTGTAAAAAATAAATCCATCGCTGTTAAACTCCTTTAAAAGCACGATCCTGCTTTTTGGAAAACCATCCAGCCCAATGGTAGCAGCGGTCATTGTATTTACTTCTGTCGAATCATTTTTCTCACGTTTATATTTTAATACCATTTCCATCTCTTCAAACCAAACTTGAAACAGTTCCAATGGATTTTCAGGAATTTCCGATTCCAGCAATTCGCCTTTAATGTAGTTTTTACGGTAATCGGCTAAATTTTTACTCATAAAATTTACTTTAGTGCAATTTACGGGATTTGACAGTAAGACGGAATAAGTTTTATAAAAGTTTCAGAAAAATTGTTCATGTAAGAAACCGTGCAAAAATTACTGGATTTCACTCATTGATTCTTCTAAATATTTAACACAAAAAATATTTTTTTTATTTTAAATAGGGGAAATTCCCCGTTTTTCATAATAGAATTCTGCATTTCATCCTATTAAATAGGTATTATGTCTAATAATTAGAATTTTTGTTTTTTAATTCGTTTTATGTAAATATATTTATCTCATATCATAATAAAGTATACAAATCGTTCCTCAAACGAATTGTAAAGATTCCCCCAAAAATCTTCAAAATTTATTAGACATTGTTCTTATCCCAAAAGAACAAAAAGGTGATTAGACCCCTTCTGATCTCCTTACCATCAAACTGTTATTTAAAATAATTATTTTTTAAGATCCCATCCCTAAAGATCTCATCAGTTCGCTTTAAAATAAATATGTCTAATTCAAAAATGTCAATTATGACCCGGAAAACTACACTCGCTTTATTGACCTGCATTTCATCAATTAGAAAATCCTTTAAAAGGAATTATTCCTTTTTGGTCATATTAGGATTTATGGCGTTTTTCAATACGACATTGAATGCGCAAACTGTCCCAATAACCCCACCTGAAGGTGGTGTTCATATAGATGGAGATCTTTTATCCAACATTCCAGATGAAGGATTAGGGGATTGGTTTGAGGGGGATTCAGGAGATGGCGGATTTGTATTTAACTTAACAGCATCTTCCAACCCTAATTTACCTACGGTCACACCCGTTGACCCCAATTTAAGTGGGTTAATTAGAGATTTTTGGTATGATAAGAATTTTCCGCAGGTAAAGAATGATAATGTATTTGCTGGGGGTAATAAGGTATATGGCGATCCAAAGGATTGGGGTATAACTTATAACACTGCTCCAGGAGATGGGGATGTTCACAATGCCATGTACCATATAAGTAAGGACCCAGTTACTAAGGAACAATGGATCGTATTAGGAGCAGATAGATTAACAACCACAGGAAATGGATATATTGATTTTGAACTATTTCAGAATGAAGTTGTCACAAATAGCGCAGGAACTGGCTTTATTAGTGATGGTACCGAGGGTGGTAGAACTATTAATGATATCCTAATTACTCTTGAATATAATAATGCTGGTGGAAAATCTGCACTATTATTCTATTTATGGAAAGAGATTCTTCCAAAACCAAATAAGGCTCCATATTATACATATGAACTTCAAACTCTTCCTCCAGTTATGCCTCCGGTATTTGCTATGTCCAGTAATGATGATACCACTGCCCCGCAAGGAGCTTTTGGATCCAATACTTATGGCACAGGTCAATTTGTTGAAGGAGCTATTAATATAACAAAGGTATTTGATATAAATGGTGAGAATTGTTTATCTGTTCTAGTTAAATCAGTTTTAATAAAAACTAAAAGTTCAACAGAAGACAGCGCTCAATTAAAGGATTTTTTAGGTCCTATCCCGGTAAATTTTAGTTTTGAAGATACAACTATTTCCTATGAAAACCGAACGCCGGCTTGTTCAAACTCATCAGCAGTTTCAGTTTTTATAGACGAAAGAGTTGCAAACATAACAAGGGAATTCACTTCAACATCAGGTTTATCAATAGATATAGACTCTGGAGAAATAAATGTACAAGCAAGTGATCCTGGAGATTATGTGATCACCCTTAATTACACCAATATTTATGGATGTGAAGGTACTACTGCAACCACTAATTTTGAAATAATTGCAACGCCGGATGCACCAGTTATATTAGAGGATAATATAATTCAACCGGACTGTGATAGCGAAACGGGAACTATTTCTATTCCCGAAGTTACAGGAATACAATTTAGTATAAATGGAGGTCCTTTTCAACCAAGTGGAACATTCACTGAACTTACACCAGGTGATTATACCATCAGGACTAAAAACACCAATGAATGTATCTCTGAACCTTCTGAGCCTGTCACAATTATCGAGCAACCAATAGCTCCAATAGCTAATGATGATACTTTAACAGTTGAAGAAGATTCGACCAGTGGACAGCCCAATCAAATAGATGTTTCTTCTAATGATGATTTTGATAACTCGAATATTAATACAGATAAATTTTCATTAACATCTAATCCATCTAACGGTAGTGTGACTGAAATTAGTGATGGAATTTTCGAATATATTCCTAAGCCTAACTTTAATGGTAATGATTCTTTTACTTACACAATATCTGGAGGAATATGTGATGATTCAACCGCAACGGTAAGTGTAACTATTACCTCTGTAAATGATGTGCCAGTAGCGGAAAATGATACACCTTCAAATGTGGCGGAAGATAGTGGATTGACTAACATTGCTGTGCTTGGTAATGATACTTTTGGTGGCGATGGTCCAAGTAGTAAACCAATAGTTGTTACCCCTATTCCTGTAAATGTTGGAATAGCGGTTGTCAATAATAATGGAACGCCCACCAATCCAACTGATGATACGATAGACTTTACTCCGGCCCTGGATTACAATGGTCTGGTAAGTATTACTTATGAGATCGAGGATGCCGATGGAGATAAAGATACTGCGATTGTTTCCTTTGATGTTACATCTGTAAATGATGTGCCAGTAGCAGAAAATGATACACCTTCAAATGTAGCGGAAGATAGTGGATTGACTAACATTGCTGTGCTTGGTAATGATACTTTTGGTGGCGATGGTCCAAGTAGTAAACCAATTGTTGTTACCCCTATTCCTGTAAATGTTGGAATAGCGGTTGTCAATAATAATGGAACGCCTACCAATCCAACTGATGATACGATAGACTTTACTCCGGCCCTGGATTACAATGGTTCGGTAAGTATTACTTATGAGATCGAGGATGCCGATGGAGATAAAGATACTGCGATTGTTTCCTTTGATGTAACCTCTGTAAATGATGTGCCAGTAGCGGAAAATGATACACCTTCAAATGTAGCGGAAGATAGTGGATTGACTAACATTGCTGTGCTTGGTAATGATACTTTTGGTGGCGATGGTCCAAGTAGTAAACCAATTGTTGTTACCCCTATTCCTATAAATGTTGGAATAGCGGTTGTCAATAATAATGGAACGCCTACCAATCCAACTGATGATACGATAGACTTTACTCCGGCCCTGGATTACAATGGTTCGGTAAGTATTACTTATGAGATCGAGGATGCCGATGGAGATAAAGATACTGCGATTGTTTCCTTTAATGTAACATCTGTAAATGATCTGCCAGTAGCGGAAAATGATACACCTTCAAATGTGGCGGAAGATAGTGGATTGACTAACATTGCTGTGCTTGGGAATGATACTTTTGGTGGCGATGGTCCAAGTAGTAAACCAATAGTTGTTACCCCTATTCCTGTAAATGTTGGAATAGCGGTTGTCAATAATAATGGAACGCCCACCAATCCAACTGATGATACGATAGACTTTACTCCGGCCCTGGATTACAATGGTCTGGTAAGTATTACTTATGAGATCGAGGATGCCGATGGAGATAAAGATACTGCGATTGTTTCCTTTAATGTTACATCTGTAAATGATCTGCCAGTAGCGGAAAATGATAATCCAGGAAATGTTATAGAAGATTCCCCTGGTGTAAATATAGATGTATTAAACAATGATACTTTTGGTGGAGACGGGCCTAGTAATGGACCTATAACAGTAGATGCTATAGACCCTCTAGTTGGTGTGGTAGTGGTAAATGTTAATGGAACACCGAATGATCCAACAGATGATTCCTTAGACTTTACTCCTGCTCTAGATTTCAACGGACCGGTAACAATTACCTATACCATATATGATTTCGATGGTGATTTTGATTCTGCTATGGTAACATTAAATGTCACTTTTGAAAATGATGTACCAGTAGCTCAAGATGATAATGTTGCTAATATTGATGAAGACAGTGGTTTGTATAATATTGCTGTGCTGAATGACAATGGAAACGGAGCTGACAGCTTTGGTGGGGATGGACCTAGTAATGGACCTATAACTGTAGCCCCTATTGACCCGTTAATTGGAATTGTGGTGGTAAATGATGGTGGAACGCCGAATGATCCAACAGATGATTCCTTAGACTTTACTCCTGCTCTAGATTTCAACGGACCGGTAACAATTATCTATACCATATTCGATGCAGATGGTAATTCAGATTCTGCAGAGGTTAGTTTCACTGTTAATCCAGTGAATGATCTTCCGGTAGCTCAGGACGATAACATCACCGGAATTAATGAAGACAGTGGGGTAAATAATATTTCCGTACTGGATGATAATGGAAACGGAGCTGACAGCTTTGGTGGGGATGGACCTAGTAATGGACCTATAACTGTAGCCCCTATTGACCCGTTAATTGGAATTGTGGTGGTAAATGATGGTGGAACGCCGAATGATCCAACAG
>Ga0314774_1001479_pt1 | contig 14899 bp, 9 predicted proteins | sample MetaGCBIA2018_FD_204515 | JGI IMG/M metagenome (GOLD analysis project Ga0314774, IMG submission 204515) | Cryopeg brine microbial communities from Beaufort Sea near Barrow, Alaska, United States - CBIA 2018 | ecosystem: Environmental > Aquatic > Marine > Coastal | place: USA: Alaska | collected... | reverse complement strand
TTATCGCACAACCGGATGTAGAAGGGATCAACTTTACAAACAGCTTTAATGAAAGCTATATATTAACCCCTGCAACTTCAGGAAATATCGCCGAGAGATTTGTATGGAACACCGTAGATTTTGATGTTCCTACGAATATCACCTATCAGTTACAAGGCTCTACCTCTGAAGATTTTAGCAGTTTTGATATAATTGGCGCTACCGGAGAGAACAATCTTGGCGTAAAAGTGAGTCAGTTAAAATCTCTTGCAGATGATGCAGGACTGGATAATGATGCCAATACCGATGCTCCTAATACTGGACTTGTGTATTTCAGAGTTCGTGCTTTTGCAGGAACCGATGGTGGAAACGGTCTTAGCGAAATTTCTGTAGTGAAATCAATAACTTTGATATTGCCGGAAGGTGAAGCTGAAGCTGAAGCTCCAAGTTTCAAACAATTATATCTTGTTGGAGATGCTACTGCAGCTGGATGGAATCCAGATAACAACAACACTCCAATGTTTAGAGATTCAGAGAATGAAAACATATATTACTTTACAGGTAAATTCAATGCAGGTTCCTTCAAATTAGTTGCTGGACAAGCTTGGGCACCAAGCTATGGTAAGGATGGCAATTCTTTACAATTTAGAGAAACTGAAGATGATCCTGATCCAGCAAATTTTGATGTTGCAACTGCAGGATACTACAGTCTATCGGTGAATATTGAAGACTTAACTTTTACCTTCGAGCCTTATGATGCTAGCGGTGCAACTACTTACACAATGATTGGTATAGTTGGGGACGGAACAACCGTTGGATGGCCAGGTGATGATAATCCTACACCAGATATTAAAATGACCCCATCTTCTATAAATCCTCATATCTGGAATGCTCAAAACGTAGAACTTAATGGAGCTAATGCTAAGTTCAGAGCTAACTTGGCGTGGGATGCTGCATGGGCTGGACCATTCCCTACTGGACTAGGAGTTTCTGAAGGAGATATTCCAACTGTAGAAGGAAGTTACAATGTTTGGTTTAATGATATCACTAAGAGATATATTTTTATACCTATAGTAGTGACTGAATAATTTTCAGAATTCAATAATACTAAAGCTGTCTAAAGATAAAGGCTTAACCTATTTCTAAATTATTTAGAAGTTAAGTTAAATCTAACTCCTCTTTGGACAGCTTTTTTCATTTAAAAAATCAAAATTATGAAGAAAAAAATAATTTATTTCGGAACCCTTATCAGCATGTTTCTGGTTTTAAACGCCTGTTCTGATGATAATGACCCAATTGTTGAACCTGAAGGCGAGGTCCCTGTAGTCGAAGTTCCCCAGGCATTGGATTTGGCAAATTATCAAAATGGCAGCGGGGTAATGTTACAATCCTTTTACTGGGATGTTGAGCCCAGGGGAGCTTGGTGGGACCTCCTCAACGAAAAAGTTGAAGGCTGGGCAGATGCGGGAATCGACCGTTTATGGCTTCCCGTAGCTACAAAAGGGCAATCCGGCGGGTATTCCATGGGATATGATCCTTCAGATTATTTTGATTTTGGGGAATTTGATCAGCACGGAACGGTGGAGACCAGGTTTGGAAGCAGGGCAGAACTGGAAAGCCTTATCGCAAATGCTCACGCGAACGATCTGGAGGTTATTGCAGATATCGTGATCAATCACAACTCTGGTGGAGGTGAGGAATTTAATCCGTACAGAGACAAGGAAACCTATACCCTGTTTGATGAAGGGCATGGGAATGCTTCCGGAATGTTTAACCGTAATTATGAAGATTTTTATCCAAACGGCGTGAGCGATTATGATGATGGAAGTTTGTTCTATCCGGAACAGAACCTGGATCACAACCGGGAGCATGTCAAGAACTGGTTATGGAAAAACGATAATTCTGTGGCAAAATACTATCAGAATGTAATGGGTTTTGACGGTTGGCGTTTTGATTATGTTCAGGGATTTGAACCCTGGGTTATCAAAGAATGGATGGCCGAAGTGGGTGGATTTGCCGTAGGTGAAAACTGGACCGGTAACGGTGCCGAATTGGAAACCTGGGTTGAAGAAACCGGAATTTCAGCTTTTGATTTTGCCTGTTTTTATAAATTGGACGAAGCTTTTGACCGCAACAATGACCTTACTTATTTAGGAAGGGATATGTTGCGAAAAACCTATCCGGAACAAGCTGTGACCTTTGTGGCCAATCACGATACAGAAAAAGACGACAATACAGATAACAATATTTCCACACCTAATAAAATGAAGGCCTACGCTTATATATTAACCCATGACGGCTACCCTACCCTATTTTATTCAGATTATGAAAACACCGCTTTTCAGGGCGAATTGAAAAAATTAATTTCAATTCACAATAGCCTTGCAACCGGTGATGTGGAAGTTCTCTTTAACGATACTGATGAATATGTGATGAAACGTGCCGGAAACGATAGTAATCCAGGATTGATCTTATATATCAATATTAGCGGTAACACAAAACGCCGCGAGGTGATAACGAACTGGACCGGTAAAAAACTGATGGATTACAGCGGAAAAACTTCGTATTCGCCAATTGTAAATACAGATGGCAGCGTGAACATTGAAGCCCCCGCAAACTCTTATAGCATTTATTCCATTATGGAGTAAGGATTTAATTCAGGTTTTTACTAAATCAATAAGGCTGCCGGAAATTCCGGCAGCCTTATTATTTTAAAGAAATTTCTAAACTAGGGGTATGAACAATAAAAATATAGAAACGGATATGTTAAAATTAAAAACTTATAAAAAGTAAAATCGACATAATTCTAAACATATCCTAAATCTAACCTTTTTCAACATATGTTTTTTATCGATACAATAGTTTTACTCGAAAAACAATGATAATTATCAGGTTAAACAGTTTCTGTAGTTTTATTTAACATAAAATATTTCATTCTTAATTCTTTTTATCATACTCATCCAAAATTTTTATTGCGAGTAATTAACATTTTTTTAATATTTGACAAAACCATTAAAAGAATTATTTATGAGGATTCCTATCACGCATCTAAAGTTTTTAACCCTTTTTATATTTTTACCCTGTATCGCATGGGCGCAAATCACGGTTTCAGGTAAAATATCAGATGAAAAAGGAGAGGGAATTCCCTTTGCGACAATTTTTGAGGAAGGAACCTCAACCGGTACGACTACTGATATAGACGGTAATTTTGAATTTACTGTTTCCAAATTACCAACTGTTATGGTAGTATCTTATATTGGTTACAAAACAAAAAAAGAAAATATAACTTCTGCTGAAAATATTTCTCTAACCCTGGTCCAGGATAATTTTGGCCTGGATGAAATAGTTGTAACAGGACAGGGAACAAAACCAAGAACGATCCTGGATTCTCCTGTACCGGTAGACAACTTTGGGGTTAAAGAATTAACTACTAGTGGAAAGCCAACTTTAGACAAGATGCTAATGTTCAAGGTTCCTTCTTTTAACTCTTCAAACCAGGCGATAGCTGATGCGACTGCTCACTATGATCCGGCAGATTTACGAGGCCTTGGACCATCCAGAACATTGGTTTTAATTAATGGGAAACGTAAAAATCAAAGTGCCCAGGTATATTTAAACCGTACTCCCGGAAAAGGGGAAGTTGGGGTTGATTTAAAAAGTATTCCAACAGCTGCGATAGAGCGTGTCGAAGTATTAAGAGATGGCGCGTCTGCCCAATATGGTTCAGATGCCATTGGAGGAGTGATCAACATGATATTAAAAAAGAATGTTGAATATACCACTGTCACAGCAACAACAGGAATTACTTCTGAAGGTGATGGTTTCACCTTTGGGTCAGATTTAAACACTGCTTTTGATTTTGGAGATGGTGGATATGTAAATCTTACCTTAGGATATTACAAACAAGATATAACCAACAGAGCTGGAACTCCTGGAACTAGCGATCCAGGAGCAGAAAGACCTTATGAAATTCAATGGCAAAAGGACAATCCAGATCTTGGAATGCACTATGGGCAGCCAACTATGGAAAAAGTGGATCTCTTTGTAAATATGTCCCATCCTCTTGGAGAATATGGGGAATTTTACTCTTTCCACGGATTTACTACAAGAACAGGACAAAGTTTTGCTTATTACAGGGCGCCTTACTGGAGAAGAGATGTTGCAGATGCAGGATTTTTAACAAGACCGGAAGATTTTGTAGGTTACCAACCAACTTTTGAAGCGAAAATTAATGACCATATCAATGTTATGGGAGTTAAATACGATTTAGGAAGAAACTGGAATGTGGACGCCAGTGCCACTTATGGTGCCAATTCTGTATTTTATACCGTAAACAATTCTGTAAATAGGGATTATTTGGCAGATCACGGTACATCTCCAACAACTTTCGAGCCCGGAGGTTACAGGCTCCAAAATGCCATAGGGAATTTAAGTGTTAGTGGTCCTTTAGTTGAGAACATTAACGCAGTGATGGGATTGGAATATAAAAAGGAATATTTCGATGCATACGAAGGAGATCCCTTTTCTTACTATAAAGGAGGAGCAGATTCTTTTGCCGGGGTTAAGCCTGCTGAAGCTGGTAGTTGGGACAGAAACAACTTTGCTGCCTTTGCACAGGTAGATTATGATGTTACTGATGCCTTATTATTTGGTGCAGCGGCCAGGTATGAAGATTACTCGGATTTTGGTGATAACTTCTCATTTAAAGTGAATGGAAGATTTAAACTAGGAGAAAATGGCGCTGTAAGAGCTTCTTATAGTACCGGATTTAGAGCGCCGACTTTACACCAACGTTACTTGACCAATAGTCAATACACCATTATTGCAGGTATTAGTGCACCATTCTTACAAGGAACTTTAGCAAATGATAATGCCGCCGTACAAGCCTTAGGTGTAAAAAATTTATTTGCTGAAACCTCCAGAAACTTATCTGCCGGAGTAACTTATAGATTTAGCAACAATTTCTACGGATCGGTTGATTTTTATCAAATCGAGGTGGATGACCGTGTATTATTATCTTCTCAAATTGGATCAGATGACGATGATGCCACAAGAAATCCTGTTGAGCAAATTTTGGATGCCAACAACGTAAGAGCTTTACAATTTTTTATAAATGCTGGAAATACTACAACTACCGGTGCAGATATTGTTTTAAATTATAAAAATTATAGCGGATTCGGGGCCAGTTTCGCTGCCAATTTCAATAACACTACAATAGATGAAATTACTACCCCTGATGCTTTAGCTGAAAATGGGTATAATATCTTTGCACGTGAGGAAAAAGCATTGATTGAAGATGCAAGACCAAAATACAAATTAATTTTAGGACTTACTTATGATTTGGAGAAATGGAACCTTGGATTAAATAATTCCGTTTTTGGACCTGTAACTATTAGACATCCTGAAGGAAGACCTGAGGGGATCGATCAGGAACTTTCTGCAAAATTGCTTACGGATGTGATCCTGACCTACAATTTTACAGACAGACTGAGCTTAACAGCAGTTGCAAACAACCTTTTTGATGTGTATCCGGATCTAACAGATCCCAATACTTTAACTTCTGAAGCAGGAGCCAGATTTCCACATTCTTCTGAGGTACAACAACAAGGTCTCTTAGGTGCCAATTTTAGACTAGGTTTAAATTATCAGTTTTGATTCTTAAATTAAACCATATTAAAAGGGGCTGTTTGAACAAACAGCCCCTTTTTTTGTTATTTTTTCCAAGCCAAAAAGCTGTTAACCTAATTCCCTATAAATTATGCCAAAAAAACATATTTCATTTATAAAAAGTTTTGTCATAATATTCATTTTAGCCGGAATTGTTAGCTATTGTATGATGGTTTTACAACTTCCAACCATCGTCACCTTATTTTTATGTATTGTATATATTAGTACAATTAGTGTTTTTCTGGGTTTTACTTTAGAAGATATCAACGATTTTATTTTAGATGGGGTTAGGAAAAGTGCCTTTGTGGTCGTGATGCTTTTAGCCATTGGATGTTTAATTGGAGGATGGATTGCTTCTGGAATAATTCCCACAATTATTTACTACGGTTTGGATATTATAGATCCTAATTATTTTTTGGTTGTTGGTCTTATTTCCTGTTCTATTGTCTCCTATTTTACGGGCAGTGCCTATGCCTGTATTGGAACTATTGGAGTAGCAATGATTGGAATTGCTCAGGGAATGGGGATTTCACTGCCTCTTACTGCGGGAATGATTTTGTCCGGGGCTCTCTTTGGCGATAAAATGTCACCTTTTTCCGACACGACAAATATGGCTGCCGCAGCGACAAACACTCCTCTATTTGTCCATATTAAATCTATGGTCTACACTACCTTACCGGCCTGGATTATTGCCTTATTTATTTACGCTTATTTGAGCAGGGACTTCAACCTTTCAGGAATACATATTGATCAAATTGAAAGCCTTAAAATTTCCATTCAGGAACACTTTTTTATATCTCCTTTTATGCTGCTGGTGCCTTTGGTCACCATTGTTTTGGCAGTTAAAAAAATTCCTCCGGTAATAGCTATAAGTATTGGAGCGATAATAAGTATTATAGTAGGATTAATATTTCAATACCAATTTGATGTACCTACTATTTTTATGAGTTTGGTACAGGGTCTGGATCTGGATTTTGGAAGTGAACTCACCACCCAATTATTCGCGAACAGAGGCGGAATGGAACATATGATGCATACCATTTCCATTGTAATTATCGCTCTGATTTTTGGAGAGATCATCTCTAGAACAGGGATTCTTGGTGCGCTAATAGGTGGGCTTGAAAAGCTGGTTTTTAATACCGCTTCTCTTGTATTTATAACGATCACAAGTTGTTTGGCTACTACTATGATCAGCAATAGTCAATATTTATCCATTTTAATGCCCGGGGAAGCATTTTTACCTTTATACAGAAAGAAGAATGTTTCGTCAAGAGTTCTTTCCCGAAGCCTGGAAGACGGTGGTACAATGTTTGGCATGATGGTTCCATGGACCGGTGATGCTGCTTTTGCCGCGCTCACTCTAGGGGTAGCGACAATAGATTATCTTCCATTTGCTTTTTTTGCCTTATTAAGCCCTGTTATTTCAATTATTGCAGCTTCCATTAATTACGGGATCTGGACAGCAGATCAGGATGATTGGGTTAAAGAGGATGAAGCTATTGAATGTTTGGAATCCGTTTCGAAATAGATTTTTTATTTATTCTGAAATTAAAAAATAAAAGGCTGCAGGTTTTACCTGCAGCCTTTTTTAAAGTTATTATTAAAAGGAATGTAATTCAGGGGTTATTCACTTAATTTCCAACTCTCCCTTCAGGGTTATATCCTATATATTCCGTTTCCTTTTCTTCAAATGTAATTCCATAGGATTCCATTTCTTTTAAAATAGGCTCATACACTTCTTTCCTAATAGGTATTTGTACCCCGGTGGTAGACACCTTTCCGTTTAAAATTGCCAGAGTTACCATCGCTACCGGCAAACCAACAGTTTTTGACATAGCGGTTTGACTTTGGTCTTTTCCTATGTTAACCATAGAAGATTCAATTAGCTTCTTCTCACCGTTTAATTCGTAGCCAAATCTGTGATACATGACGATCATGTCCTTATCATTTTCGGCAAGGGTCCAGGTATCAGATAAAATCTTTTGAAGGGCCCGTGCAGGAGTAGCATTTTCAATTCCTATAAACTTGTCATCATTAAACAGGTCCAAATCCAGCAATTTATCCCACATGATATCATCCTGATCGATCTTCAGGTTATGGCGAAGCTTTATTTCGACAGAATCTGAATCGGAATACGGAAGGAACGTATTGACGAATTGCCGGTAACTCATGTTTTTTGTATCCTCTAATTCATAAGCATCACTGGTCATCCCCAATTGAACAAACATATCCCAGGCACGGCTGAATCCAACTCTTCTGATAGTTCCCCTGTAAAGAGTTAAAATATCTTCCAACCCATAAATACTTCGGTAGTCCAGCGAATTCCTGTTGGCATAAGCTTCAAATTTCCCATGGCCATCTATCTGAATATATTCGGTCCTTTTAAACAATTTCTGATAAGGAATAGCTTTATATTTCCCTTCCTGAATAAATACGGCCTCGCCAAATTGACCGGAAAGCACCACATTTCTGGGTTCCCAGGTAAATTTATAATTCCAAAGATTAGTATCACTTTCCGGTGCTACCAATCCCCCGCAAAAAGATTCGAACAACAACATTTTGCCCCCTTTGTCACGAATTCTGTCAATGACCTGCATTGCGCTCATATGGTCAATTCCAGGATCTAAACCCATTTCGTTCATAAAAACAAGGCCATTTTCCCTGACCTCCTTGTCTAAAGCCATCATATCTTTGGTTACATAAGATGCGCTTACCAGGGATTTTTTAAATTTGATACAATCTTTTGCAACTTCAATATTGAACCTGGCCGGCAGCATGGATATCACAATATCCGACTGCTCAATAGCCTTTTCCCTGCTGGTTTTGTTGGATATATCCAAAGAGAGCACATTGCAACTTTCGTGATCGCTATAAATCTTTTCGGCTTGTTCAATATCAAGATCTCCAATAGTAAGGTGTATGTTTTCTCTTTCTGATTTTTCCAATAAGTATGGTATGAGTACGGAGGTAGATTTACCGGCACCAAGCACTAATATTTGTCGCATATTTTAATTTTTTATTTTGCTTCATTAAAACTCAATCACGAATATACTTAATGTCAACAGCCTAAAAAATTATGCGCCGACCAAATACAAATTTTATTTCTTTTATTAGCGCCAGATCAAATTAGGTCGGGATTTTTTTGAAATTTTAAAACCAGGATTATATTGGGCAAATAACAGCAAAGCTTTCCATCGGCCAAAAACACAACAAGATTCGAAAAAACCGTATTTTAGCGAGCCTTTTTAACCAATTAAAAATATACAAGTGCAATGCTGGAAAAGATAAAAGCATTAAGAAAAGAGTTGCATCAATATCCTGAATTATCTGGAGAAGAAATAGAAACCGCGCAACGCATTAAAAATTTTCTGACCAATTATCCTCCGGCAAAAGTAATTGAAGGCATTGGGGGACATGGCCTGGCTGCGATTTATTCTTTTGGCAGGGGTGGACCGGTCATTATGATTCGTTGTGAACTGGACGCCCTGCCTATAGAAGAATCCAACCTGTTTGAATACAGGTCCGCAATAGAAGGAGTTTCCCATAAATGCGGTCATGACGGGCATATGGCTATGGTTGCCGGGCTGATCTTTTGGATAAAAGAACAAACCTTTAGGCACGGAAAAATTATTTTACTCTTCCAACCAGCCGAAGAAACCGGTAAAGGAGCCAGGGCTGTAATTGAAGATCCTAATTTTAAGGAACTCAAGCCTGATTATGTTTTTGCTTTGCACAATATTCCCGGCGAACCATTAAACAGCATTATCAGGGTACAAAACAATTTCTCCTCCACGGCACTAAGTCTGGGGATCTTGTTAAAAGGAAAAGAATCTCACGCTTCCGAACCGGAGAACGGCATAAATCCTGCCCTTGCAATTTCGGAAATAATTAGCCAATTTGATCTGTTGAATGTAATAGAACCTGAAAAGACCAATTTTGCCCTGTTGACTCCCGTTCATATAAAAATGGGGCAGATAGCCTATGGGGTTTCAGCAGGATCTGCAGAATTACATTATACGATTCGAACCAGGGATGAAGGGGAAATGGAGAAATTGAAATCGGTTGTAAATAAATTCCTGATTCAAGTTTGCAGTCAGGATAACCTGAAATTTGAAACCGGTTGGTTTGATTATTTCCCGGCTTCCGTAAATGATCCATTTTGTAATGAATTGATCCTAAAAGCCGCTGAAACCAATCATTTTAAAATAAAAGAAAAACCGTTCCCCTATAAATTTGGGGAAGATTTTGGCTGGTTTTCAAAAAAATACCAATCGGCTATGTTTGGATTGGGTTCAGGTGAAAATTCTCCTGCCCTGCACAATCCGGATTACGATTTCCCCGAAGAAATTATCCCCACAGGGATGGCGATGTTCACCTCCATTATTGAGCAAATTCTCAAAAAAAAAGATAATAATTGATCACAGGGTTTCTATTTCTCATTCGCCGGAGCTTAAGCGAAAGAAGATAAGTTTCAGTTTTACTTCTTCCTTTTTTTTGTCTTTTCTCTCACGACGCTTCAGGATTCTTTACACTTGTTTCCAACAGTTAAACTTCTAACCTCGTACTTCTAACTTTTTTTAGTCTTTTCTCGCCCGACGCTTGGGGATTCTTTACTCTTGTTTCCCACGTTTAAACTTCTAACCTCGTACTTCCAACTTTTTTAGTCTTTATTCTTGGCTCTTGACTCTTGTTTCTAATTAATCCTGAAATGAAATTGACTTTTATTGAGGTAAGTTTCACCCGGATTTAAAATGGCCGAAGGAAAATTATTGTGGTTTGGGGCATCAGGATAGTTTTGGGTTTCCAGACATATTGAAGGAAATTCCGAAGAAATTTTTGTCTGATATTCCCATATTTTCGGCAGGTGTTTCGGGATATAAACCACCACCGCAGGCTGATTCGTATGTACCTGCATTTCAATTCCGGTTTGGGAAGAATAAACGAGCGCTGCAATTTTTTTGTCTTTTTCAAGCACAAAGGTATCATCTACCTCTAACTGTTGAATTTCTTTAGCTTCAGAAAAATTCTTGGGATGATTTTCAAGCGGAAACAATTTGCCCAACGGCATTAATTTTTCATCTACATCCAGAATATTTTCGGCATTGATACAAAGCTGATGATCGCTTACGCTGCCTTTTCCGTTTAAATTGAAATAAGTATGATTGGTAAGGTTTACTGGTGTTTTCTTATCGGTCGTCGCTGAATATTCTATCTGCAATTCGTCGTTTTCTGAAAGCGTATATTTTACCTGTATTTTTAAATTTCCTGGATAGCCTTCTTCCATGTCTTCAGAAAAACAACTGAGTCTAATTGAGGGATTCATTGTTGTGTTTTCAGTTTCCAGGTTCCAGATCTTGTGCTGGAATCCCCTGAATCCGCCGTGGAGGTGCACTCCATTTTTTTGGAACAATGAATATTTTTTCCCCTCCATTTCAAATTCCCCGTTTGAGATCCGTCCTGCATATCGGCCAATGGAAGCTCCAAAACACCTGTTTTCATTCAGATATTCGGAGGAAATATAATCTTCTGGATTTTTGGGACCAACAACTACATTCACCTCTTTGGCGTTCTTATCCAAAAACAGCAAACTAAAAACTGTGGCCCCCAGGTTTAAAATTTTCAACCGGGTACCTTTCTTGTTGGTGAGTGCGTATATCTTTAAATCTTCGGAAGTTATTGGGGTTTCTTTTTTCATTCTGATTTTTATTCAAAGAGGAAACAGTTAGAGGAATATAAAAAGCATTATTTCGATCGAATTTCAATTCATTGGAAAAACGGATGAAATTAATAAATTCAAAGAAAAGGTTTTTTAAAGGATTTTAAAAGTGACGAGGTGATATTGTTAAATATATATTATCGATTTGAGAATGTAGTGTCGGACGGCCGTCCGGCACCACATACACGAATATATTTTGAATTTTGCCCCGAAGCCTCTAGTTTGAATTTATTTAATGTTGTAGGTGTGAACGGCCGTCCGGCACTATAACATTAAATAAAAAATCCGTAATTTTGCCGCTATGGCATTATCAAACAACGACATTTTTAAAAAACTGAGGGTTGCGCTAAAATTACGCGATGAGGATATTGTGAATATTTGCGCCCTGGTAGATTTTAAAGTAACCCGAAGTGAACTGGGTGCAATTTTCAGAAACGAGGACCATCCCAAATATGTGGAATGCGGGGACCAATTTCTTCGTAATTTCCTAAACGGACTGGTGATTCATAAGCGTGGACCAATGCCGAAGAAAGAACCGGGAGTACGAGGTTAGAGGTACGAAGTTAGAAGTAAAAAAAAAAGAGTCAAGAACCAAGACTAAAATTTGGAATTTGGCCCCGAGGCATCGGGGTGAATTTTGAAAAATACAAATAAAAAAATCCCGGATAATATCCGGGATTTTTTGTTATATAAAAAGATTTAGGCTAGTACTGCCTGTACTTTGTCTGCTGCTTCCTGAAATTCGATAGCACTTTGAACATCAAGTCCGCTGTTGTCTATCAATTCCTTTGCAATATCGGCGTTGGTACCCTGCAGGCGCACAATGATTGGCACTTTAATGGTTTCTCCCATATTTTTATAAGCATCTACAATTCCCTGGGCTACACGATCACATCGCACAATTCCACCAAAGATATTGACAAGGATAGCTTTTACATTATCGTCTTTTAAGATCAACCTAAAGGCTTCTTCTACCCTTTTGGCATCTGCTGTTCCACCTACGTCAAGGAAATTGGCAGGTTCTCCACCGGCTTGTTTGATAAGATCCATCGTTGCCATTGCAAGTCCGGCTCCGTTTACCATACAGCCAACATTTCCGTCAAGATCCACATAGTTAAGTCCAACTTTTTTGGCCTCAACTTCTACGGGGTTTTCTTCGCGGATATCGCGCATTTCAAGATAATTTTTATGACGGTAAAGCGCATTGTCATCTATAGTAACTTTGGCATCTACCGCAAGTATTTTATCGTCGCTGGTTTTTAATACAGGATTTATCTCAAACAAAGAAGAATCAGATTTATCATAAGCTGTATAAAGCGCCATCACAAATTTGGTCATTTCTTTAAAAGCATTTCCACTTAAACCAAGGTTAAAGGCGATCCTTCTGGCCTGAAAAGGCATTATTCCAACGGTAGGATCTATTTCTTCGGTAAAAATTAAATGTGGCGTATTTTCCGCAACCGCTTCAATATCCATTCCACCTTCAGTAGAATACATGATCATATTACGACCTGTAGCCCTGTTTAACAAGACAGACATATAATATTCTTCGGGTTCGCTATCACCTGGATAATATACATCTTCAGCAACCAATATCTGGTGAACTTTTTTACCTTCAGCAGAAGTTTGCTTGGTAATAAGATTCATCCCTATCATTTTACTTGCAATTTCTTCAACTTCTTTCAGGTTTTTGGCAAGTTTCACACCACCACCTTTTCCGCGGCCTCCGGCATGAACCTGAGCCTTGATAACGTGCCAACCGGTCCCGGTTTGCTCGGTAAGTTCTTTGGCAGCATCTACTGCTCCCTTTGCATTATGTGCAACAATCCCACGCTGAATGCGCACGCCAAAGCTGCTTAAAATTTCTTTTCCTTGATATTCATGTATGTTCATAATCTGCTTTTTATTCAGTATTAATAACGGTTCACAAAAGTAACGAATGTAAAACGAAAGTAAAGGGATTGTGCCAATCTTTTTTGAATTAGAAATTTGGGGTTCTTCTCCTTTAATTCAGTGCTTTAATTCTATATTTTTAGGGTTCCATCGCTTTATTATATTGGTTTAAAACGCTAATGACTATATCGTTATAGTGATTAAACACCCTTTTTCATAATTTTATGTGATTTCTCAGCTACTTTTGCAAATTAAATTTTTGTCGACATGAAGAAAGCATTAATTGCCTTAGCCATAGGAGGTTTTGGAATTGGGATGACAGAATTTGTAATTATGGGGATCCTCCCCGATGTTGCAAGAGATTTAGGCATAAGCATCCCAAAAGCAGGGCATTTTATTGCTGCTTATGCATTGGGAGTGGTTGTGGGTGCGCCAATTTTAACCGGTTTGGCAGGGAAATGGCCCAGCCATAAGATCCTAATGTTATTAATGATTTGGTTTACTATTTTTAATACCCTTTCTGCATTCGCCAATAGTTACGAAACGCTTTTAATCGCCAGGTTTTTATCCGGCTTACCTCACGGGGCCTTTTTTGGAATTGGGGCTGTTGTGGCCGCAAAATTGGCAAAACCCGGAAAATCTGCCCAGGCAATCTCCATGATGTTCACAGGCTTAACCCTGGCAAATGTAATTGGAGTGCCTTTAGGAACGTACTTTGGCCAGCATTTTAGCTGGAATGTTTCTTTTTTAATGGTAGGCTTCGTGGGAGTTTTGGCAGTTCTAAGCATTATTTTCTGGATGCCGGACTTACCTAAATCCTCATCCAACGGATTGAAAAAAGACCTAAAGGTTTTTAAAAGGCTTGAACTCTGGATGGTGGTTTTGCTTACAACTATAGGTACCGGTGGTTTTTTTGCGTGGTATAGCTATATAGCACCGTTAATTACCAATGTTGCGGGGCATCCTACAAGTATGGTCAGCTATGCGATGATCATTGCCGGATTTGGAATGGTGGTAGGAAATTTACTTGGGGGAAAACTCGCGGAAATATTTTCTCCAATTTATGCAGTACTTATATCATTGATCCTAATGGTGATCGTCCTTATAAGCAATACTTTTCTCGCGGATGATAAAACAGCAATTCTCGTCTTAACCTTTATTATTAGTATGGTAGCTTTTACTTTAGCCACCCCCATTCAATTAGCTATGATACATACGGCCAAAGGATCTGAAATGTTGGGGTCTTCCATGAACCAAAGTGCCTTTAATATGGGAAATGCATTCGGGGCATTCTTCGCGGGGATACCAATTGCGATGGGTTTCGGATTTACCTCTGCCACGTTGGTTGGTGCAGTTATGGCCGGATTCGGGGTTATAATTGCTTTGGTAATAATCATGATGAGGAAAAGAAAAGGGGATCTTGTTGTACCAGGAGAATTTTAACCCAACCTATATAATAATTTAGCTGAATAGCATTCCGTCGGGCATTTCCGCTTTTATCAAAAACCCTTTTATTTAAGGTGAATAATTAACATTTTGATCAATTGTGTTATTTTCTGATAATCATTATCGATATTTGGATTTCTAATTTATTTTTGCCCTTTCTAAAGAAATTATTAAATGAACGATCAAGACCTTATTAAG
>Ga0314774_1001477_pt1 | contig 14917 bp, 28 predicted proteins | sample MetaGCBIA2018_FD_204515 | JGI IMG/M metagenome (GOLD analysis project Ga0314774, IMG submission 204515) | Cryopeg brine microbial communities from Beaufort Sea near Barrow, Alaska, United States - CBIA 2018 | ecosystem: Environmental > Aquatic > Marine > Coastal | place: USA: Alaska | collected... | reverse complement strand
CCGACACCGGCCTGTGGGTGATGCGAACGGATGAGCCGAAGCACCTCACCATCAAGCGCAACGACAACAAGGTGCAGGCCGAACTCGCGAAGGTGCGTCCGATCGCAACCGAGGTACTCAAGCAGCTACGCGCTGCACTCGAATTTGAAAGAGGTATGTAATGGCAAGCAAGGAAGTAACTCAGTACGAAGCCGCAGGGCTGGACGAGAAGATGCGCTACGTGCAGACGCTCGCATCCGCCGGCGGCCTGATCCCCACCGGCCTGCACGACAAGGGCCAGCCGTCCCCCGGCAAGGTGCTGCTCGTCTTGGAGACGGGCGCGATGCTCGGCATTCACCCGATGGCTGCGCTCGGTGGCATTCATATCATCGAGTCCAAGCCGTCGATCTCGCCGGGGCTCATGTCCGGTCTCGTGCGGAAGGCGGGCCACAAGCTGCGCGTCACCACGACGGGCACGATCAAGGGCGGCGATTTCGCGGCCACGGCAAGTCTCACGAGATCGGATGACCTCGAATTCACGTACACGGCGACGTGGACGATGGAGCGGGCTCAGCGCGCCGGTCTCGCGGGAAAGTCGGTGTGGAAGAACTACGGCGAGGCGATGTGCAAGGCCCGCGCAATCAGCGAGGTGGTGCGAGAGGGCGCCGAGGATGTCCTCATGGGTGTCAGCTACACCCCGGAGGAAATGGGCGCACTGGTCACCGACGCTGGCGAGTTGCAGTCCACCCCGGACGAGGACGACGAGCCCGCCGAGGATTGGGCTGCACTCGTCGGGGCTGCGGCGACGACCGCTGAGCTCATGGCGATTCGGGACCGGGCGAGTGCCGCTGAGCAGTACGTGTCGAACCGGGCGATGTTCCTGGCGCGGCACGGCGAACTCAGCCGGGCCGAAGCTGCCGAGCCCGCACCGGCCGCCGAACCGGAGCCCGACGAGAACGTGGTGGACGCGGAGATCGTCCCCGACGACGAGCCCGCGGCCCCCGAGCCGACCAAGCCCGCCGAACCCGACGACGAAGAGACGGAGCTGCAGCGCTACGAGCGCGAGACCGCCGAAGAGTACGCCGCCGAGATGAAGGTGACTGGTGCCTGAGTTCGTCGACACAAAGTCCGGTGAAGTCGGCGACGCCGTCGACATCGTCAAGTCCGAGTTCGCGGGGAAGGCTGCCGAGCTGCGCAACTTCGCCCCGACGAACCCCGTCGAGATGGAGTTCTTCATTCGGGAGGCGAACGCGCTGCTCGAGGTGATGCCCGAGGTGATGCTCGAGATCAACAACCGGCGATACGCGGCAGAGCGGACGTACGCGGCGCGGAAGAACACACAGATGGCGTTCTACGGCCGCACCGGTAACCAGGTGTCATTCGCCCGGGCGCTGGCTGAGGTTGACGCGCAGTCGGAACTCGAAACGTGGCACAACACGAAAGCCGAATATCACTACGCGGAGGATACCGAGCGGGCACTGCGCACGAAGATCTTCTCCATGCTCAACATCAACAAGTCCGTGACCGCCGCGTACAACACCGGCGGCGGACGTTGACCACCATGCCGCTCGCGCCCGCCGGAACAAGGTGGTTCGCGAAGCCCGACCACGACGGGTGGATGGCGCTCTACCTCGGCCCGGCGAATTGGACAGATGAGCAGATTCAGCGGCCCAATTTCGGGGCGAACGATCTGCTGGTGTGGCCCAATTCCTTGCCGGGATTGTGCGGCAATCGGACGGACAGGGTCGTGTCCATGGCCCATTCGCTGATCACGCGGTTTCGCGAGAGGTTCCCCGCGATCGCCCAGGGGATCGACGTGGCGGCCGCGATCAACGATGGGGCCCCATTGCCTGTCATGGATGCCCCGGAGCCCGCACATGTCGCCCCGGAGCCGTCCTGCCCGCAATTCGCCCCGGGTGCTCGGGTGCGGCTGGGGACGATCGGGACCATCCGAACAGTGATCAGCCAAGTCGGCCGCGTGGTGGTCGCCGAAGACGGGAATGGGAAGCGCCGACGGTGCGACCCCTACGCCTTGCAGCTCGCCCACCTATAACCAACATTCACTCTCGCCGAAGGCCGCCCGCGTAACGCACGCACGGCGGCCTTCGGCGTACCACCCGCCGGGAGGCACCAATGCTCAACACGAAATCAGCCACACCATGATCGGCACAGACACGGGCCTGATGCCTTCCAGCTTCCAGACCATCGCACCCCGCCGAGTAGTCGGCATCGACCTCAGCATGACGTCGACAGGGCTCGCCGTCATCGCGAACGACACCATCGAGACGCACACGGTCACATCGAAGCCCGACGCCGGCACGCTCCGCAGCTTCCTTGCGCGGTCGGAGAAGATCGCCAAGCAGATCGACGACGCGGTGAAACTCACTCGCACCGACCTGGTCGTGATCGAAGGTCTCATCTACCACGGGGTATCCGGTTCCCTCGACAAGATCAACGCTCACTGGTGGATGGTCGTGAAGCACCTCTGCGAGTACGTCGATCAGGAACCCGTCATCGTTGGGACCTCGCAGCGTTGCCTCTACGCGACCGGCAAAGGTTCGGCGAAAAAGGACATTGTCTTGGCGTCCGTGATCAAGCGCTACCCGCAAGCTGACCCCGCAGGCAATGACGAAGCCGACGCCGTGATCTTCGCCGCGATGGGCGCGCGTCACCTCGGCTACCCCGTCGAGGAATCGCTGCCCCTGGTGAACCTCGAAGCGATGAAAGCCGTGAGGTGGGGGGTGTGATCGGCCCGAAGGTCGCGAAGCCAACTCGCGCCGAAGAATCGGACGCATACGAGCTCGCAACCCTGCGCGACTTCAACTCGTGCGTGCGGTGCCGATTCTCTGGAGACGTGCAGCGCGATCACCGAAAGGGGCGCGGTGTCGGTGGCAGAACCACCGTCGACAACCTTCACCTGCTCTGTGGGCCGAGTGGCCCAGACGGCGGCTGTCACCTCTGGAAAGGATCTCACCCGCTGGACGCCGAGCGCGAAGGGTTCACGGTGCCTGGGTGGGCTGATCCTCTCAAGCACCCGGGCCGCCGACTGATCGCTACAGGGATCGGACAACTTAACTTTCAGTGGGTCCAATACGACGCTGACGGCGGCTGGAAGGCCATCACTGAGGCCCAGGCAAAACGATCCATGAGCGGCGACGGGGTGATCTGGTGATCGACAAGGCCAAGTTGCTCGCACACATCAAGGCCCGCGCGGACAAGCAAGCGTCACTGCCCGCCGCCGCGGTACTCGACGGACTAGCTGTCGCCATTCACCGTGGCGACTTCGACGAAAAGGAAGGAGGAACCACAGATGGGCGTCACCAGAAAGCAACTCACATTCGAGGGCAAGTTCGTACAGATCCCGAATGAATGGGTGAGAGACGCGCGGCTCTCGCGGCGCTCCCGCGGGCTGCTCGCCGAGATCATGAGCCACCGTGTCGGCTGGCACATCTCGATCAGCTCACTGCAGGGCGCAGGGGTCGAGGGCCGGGACGCGATCCGGTCATCGCTGGCTGAACTACTCAAGGCCGGCTACCTCACGAGGGCACAGACCCAAGACGCCGCGGGCCGGTTCAACGAGGTCGAGTATGACCTGTCCGAGCCGGTCACCGCTGACGGAAAATCCGTCACCGGTGGATTCACCGTCAGCGGTTCACCCGCTGACGGCTTACCCGCTCACGGTGAATCCGACACTAAGAACACCATGTCTTTAGAAGACCATCTTTCAGAAGACATAAAGCCCCCCAGAGTCGCAAAGCGGAAAGCCCCAGCATCTGCTCTCCCCGCAGGTTGGTCGCCGAGCGAGGCAAACGTGGTGTTCGCCAAGGCCAACAGCATCGACATGCAGCACGAGGTCGGTCAGTTCAGAGCTCATTCCGAGGCGAACGATAAGCGGCAGTCGAACTGGGACGCCGCGTTCCGGCTATGGCTGGGCAACGTGGTCAAGTGGCGCAAACCGGGTGACGTTCCGAAGCGTGACCCGAACGCCTGGATGAATGCACCTCGTGGGGGTCGCTCGTGATCGGGTCTCAGGCTGAGCGCAATCTGCTCGGCGCGGTTCTCCTCGATTCTCGACAGCATCGGTTCGTTCGCGAGCTGGTATCTGGCGGTGACTTCGAAGATCCGAACATGGGCGCCGTGTTCCAGGGCATCGGCGAGATGATCGACTTGGGACAGACGGTCGATCAGGTGACGGTCATGAATCAGTGGCCGGCATGGGGTATCCGCGGTTTGGATTCGTCGGCGGTCTTCGATTGGGCTGTCGCTGAGGTCTACACGAACGCGGCACCGGAGTACGCGCATTCGGTTCGCGACGCATCGGTTCGACGCAGCGTGCGAATGATCGCCGGCCAGATGATGACCGGCGTGACTGACTACGGGTCGGCGCCGTTGGACGTGGCGACTTCGGCGCATTCGTCGTTGGATCTGCTGCGAGCTGGTGCGGTGTCGGGCGGGCTGGCTGCGAAACCGCTGTCGGAGATTCTGGACGGGGATGACGCTTACGACTGGATCATTCCGGGGCTGATTGAGCGGCAGGATCGTGCGGTGTTCACCGGTGGTGAGGGTGCAGGCAAGACGACGCTGATGCGGCAGATGGCCGTGTTGTCTGCTGCTGGCATTCACCCGTTCACGTTTCAGCCCATCAAGCCGGTGAACGTGCTGGTGGTGGATGCGGAGAACACCGAGCGGCAGTGGCGTCGGGCGGTCCGGTGGACGTCTGCTCGCGCTGCGGAGATCGGCGCGGTCGATCCGAGGCACAGTCTGCACATCACGGCGGGCAAGCGCATCGACGTGACGCGCGGTTCTCACTTGGGCGAGATTCACCGGCTCGTGGATCTGCACAAGCCGGATGTGTTGTTCATCGGCCCGCTCTACAAGCTCGTACCCAAGGCGATCACGAACGACGACGACGCGGCGCCGCTGCTCGTTGCGCTCGACTCGCTGAGAGAACGCGGTTTGGCTCTGATCATGGAGGCTCATGCGGGCAAGGCGAACGGGTCGGATGGTGAGCGGAACCTGGCACCGCGCGGTTCTGCGGCACTGATGGGCTGGCCTGAGTTTGGGCTGGGCTTGAGGCACACCGAAGATCCGAACCTCGTCGATGTGATCCGGTGGCGCGGCGATCGTGATGAGCGCGATTGGCCGACCCGGATGTACAAGGGCGGTGATTGGCCGTGGACACCGACTCGCGATTGAGCCCGGCGACGCTGGCGACGTCGTGCGGCACTCCGGCTGGCATCGCTCGGCATGAGGCCTATGTCGAGCGGTTGTGCACGGGCTGCGCGTTGGCCCTGTCGCAAGGCCGCGAGCATGCGTTCATGTCTCGGCTGAGGGCCGAGGCGAAATCGCCACCGCCGCCCGAGCGCATCGGCAACTGGACTGACCCGCTACAGGAACTCATCGGAGTCTTGGCGGAAGCAATGTACGAGCACGACAAACGAAATGGAGTGAGGCCATGACAGCGCAAGCAACGAATGACGGGCGGGACAATTTCACGAGCATCTGCTCGGAGTGCCCGGAGGCGGAAGACCTCGGCGGGGTCACGGTCGGGCAGAAGGCGACTGTGGATGTGCTGCGCAGACATGACCGCAAGCGTCATCTGCGAACGTCTCGCCCGTACGGTTCGCCGCGGGGCGTGCGGGATTTGCCGGTGGCTATGGCCACGCTGGCCGTTGCGGGCGCTTCCGTCGAAATGCGGGCAGGCGCACTGGGGAACATTCCCGACGACGCAGACGGGCGCACAGAGCGTTCCGTCTTTCACGAAAACAACACAGAAACGAGCACCGCATGACCGAAACCGCAGAATACAAACCCACCGTCACCGTCTACACGAAAGATCACTGCAGCCAATGCGTGATGACGAAGAAATGGCTCACGAAACGAGACATCGCATTCGCTGAGGTCGACATCCTCGAAGACCCGATGGACCTCGCAGCAGCCAAAGAGCTCGGGCTCATGGCTGCGCCCGTCGTCGTCGTGTCGTTCGGCGTTCCCGGCGATGACGAAGCGTGGTCGGGGTTCAACCCGATCAAACTCGGCCAGTACCTGGGCGCAACGCCCGCACCAACTACCAACGAAAAGAGCATCTGACCATGGCCGGCGAAACAGTAATCACCGTAGTAGGCAACCTGACCAGCGACCCGGAACTGCGATACACGCAGAACGGTCTCGCCGTCGCGAATTTCACGATCGCATCCACGCCCCGCACCTTCGACAGGGCCGCGAACGAATGGAAAGACGGCGACGCATTGTTCCTCCGCGCAAGCGTCTGGCGCGATTTCGCCGAGCACGTTGCCGGCAGCCTGACCAAGGGCTCGCGCGTCATCGCCTCGGGCCGTCTCAAGCAGCGATCCTATGAGACGAAAGAGGGCGAGAAGCGCACGAGCATGGAACTCGAAATCGACGAGATTGGGCCGTCACTCAGGTACGCCACGGCGTCTATCACCCGGGCGACCTCGGGCGGATCCCGAGCGGCCGCACCGGCAGCGCAGGGCAATGACGAGCCGTGGCCCGCGACGCAGCCCGGCACGACGGCGCCAGCTGCTGCGCCTGCCGCGGGCGGGGGCGTGTGGAACTCGCCGGGTAATTTCTCGGATGAGACCCCGTTCTAGCTCGGGCGGGAAGGGTCCTCGAACTCCGAGATGGGGACGTCGCCTCGCATCCACCCGAAGATCTTTTCGGCCGCGATGGATATCTTCTCTGGGCCGTTGCCCGCTGCCAGATTGGTCTTCAGCAGCATTTTTGCGTATGCGCCCACGGCGCCTTCTCCACGTCGGAGCGTGGCGACAAAGCGGCTCCATTTGACGTAGGCGTCTTGCGAATCGGCGTAGACGCCCGCGAGGGTCAGCTGAGTCAGCGACTCGAAGTATTCCAGGGCCCGTTCGTAGCGAGCAGAATCCGATGAATCGATTCGGTCTTGTTTGCGTTGCTCTCGCTCGCTCCGTGCGGGTCCGTAGATCGTGGCGGCGGCACTCGCTATGGCGACCAGCGCCGCACCAGCCGAGCTGAAGAGGGCAACGAGAAGTACATCATTCATGCCCGCATCATATCGACGACGTGGCCAATCCCGGAGCAAGACCGGGGGCGGATCTGGCACCCCGCCGACAATTTCACCCTTGGCACCCGCCGTCCGGTAGGGGCCATTTTTTATGCCCGAAGAGAGGGAATCATGACCGAGCAATATTCAGCGTGCAGTGATCACGAGTCACTGAGAAGCATGGAGTTCGAGCGGGCGCTGGCTATTGCTCGCGAGTGCCCTGATTGCCAGATCCGGGTGACCAAGTGACCGTGTTTACATGCCCGCCTGAGCACAGGCACGCCGCAGTTGGCACCTGCTACGTCTTCCACAAGTGCCGGTGTTCACCGTGCCGCGCTGCGAGGTCTGCCGCTGAGGTTCGCCGGAACAAGCTCAAGGCCTATGGCCGCTATGACACCGGCCTCGTCGACGCTGCCCCGGTCCGCGAGCACATCGAGTTGCTGCAGGCGTACGGGATGGGCTGGAAGCGAATCGGTGTCGTGTCGGGCGTTGGTTCGACTGCTGTTTCGTCGCTGATCTACGGGCGCAAGGGTAGCAATGCGGACCCGCGCAAGGGTGAAGTTCTGCAGCACACGGCGCGGTCGAAGGCGGAGAAGATCCTCGCCGTTCGCCCGGAGATTCATCTGCTGTCGCCGGGTGCGAGAATCCCGGCCAGAGGCACACATCGCCGTATTCAGGCGCTCGTTTCTCGTGGGTGGTCGCAGTCGAAGCTTGGTGCGTTGCTGGGGGTGAACGCCGGGAACATGGGCACGATGCTCAAGCGGCCCCATGTCACTGCAGGGTTCGCGATGAGCGTCGCGGCGCTGTACGAGGCCAATTGGGACACTCCCCCGCCGAACACGGATTGGCGTGACCTGATCGCGTTCAACAGGTCGAAGCGCTACGCAGCGCAACGTCGGTGGGTGGCGCCGCTCGGCTGGGATGACATCGACACGGATGAGCAGCCGCCGGCGGACGGCGCGGAGGCGGGCGGCGTCGACGACATGGCGGTGGAGTTGGCCATGGCGGGAGAGGCTGTGCGTCTGTCTTCGGCTGAGCGCCGGGTCGCGGTTGAGCGGTTGTGGGCTGAGCGTTGGTCTGATGCGCGGATTGCGGAGCGGTTGGGGATCACTGATCGGACGGTGTTGCGCATTCGCCAGGAGCTCAAGCTCACTGCGTTCGAGTATGGCGAGCTGCGACAGGCGGGCGCGGCATGAAGGTCCTGTCGAAATTCATGATGGGTGAGCGCATCGAGTTCGAGTACGACGATGGCGTGGAGACTACGACCGTCACGGGGCCGATCAGGGCAATGCGGATAGCCGATTGGCTCACCGTACCTGTCCCGTTCTACGACGTCGACGATGAGAACACCGGCCGGCATGCACGCGCCTGGCACGTCGACAGGGTGCGCCCGGCAGCTACAGCGCCTGAGGGGATGCTGTTTTGAGCGCGTCGCTGGCTGAGTTCGCTGTCGGGGATCTCGTCTATGAGCAGATGTACGACCCGAGCTTGCCTCACTGGGGAGCGTCGCTTGAGGAGCGCATCGCAGAGGGCCGCGCTTACGGGCAGCGGAAGCTCATGCTGCTCGCCGGGTTCACCCTCGACTACAACTCGTCCGCCTATGCGCAGAGCATGGGCCGCGACTTGCCGGACCGCATCGTGACTCGGTATTGGCTGGTCGATCCTGACCGCCCGAACGATGAATCGCAAATGTCGTGGACGGAGTCGGACTGGTGCGTGCTGGAATCTGCGGCATCCGACCAGGGGATGCTCTGGTGAGCCGCCCGAGTGCCCTCGTCATGTGGGCATCGCGGTATCTCGCTGCTGAGCGCGACGGTCTCATGATCGACCCAGAAGAGACCGAGATGGCGCGGGCCGCATATGCGCACGCGTTCGACGAGCAGATGAAGGGCACTCGCGGACTAACCCTGTTGTTTCCGGACGGCGAGCTGACGAACGCGTGACTACCTGGCCGGCCATCGCGGCCGCTGCCCATTCACTCCGCACGGCGGGCGGCGTCTACGAGTATGTGGCCGCCGCCCTTGAGTATGACCATCAATTTTTGAGAGAGGAAAGCATGTCGAATTCGAAGAGGGAAACCGCGTGACGCTCAAGGGCGCGTTCAATGCGCCGCAGCCGACGCCGGGCCGGTCGTGGGATGAGCGAGTCAAGCCGTGTTGTGCCAGATGCCAGCGCGGAACGAAGGCGGTCTTGGGGCCGTGCGGGATGACCAATTGCAAGTGTCACGGAGGGGAGTCGAAGTGAAGAAGTCAGATGAGGCATGGGCGGCGCGGAAGGTTGAGCGCGGCGACCCGTTCGCAACGCTCCACTGGGCGCTGGTCCGGCTGCTCGTCGTGGCGGTCTACAAGCCGGTGGCGAAACCGATATTTGCATGGCTCGATAAGCGGGCAGAGATCAAGGGAGAGCAGCAATGACCACGAAGCTATCGACGGAGAGAGTTGGCGACCTGTTCGCATGGGCGTATGCCTGGCGGAGTGAGGATGACCCGAGCGGCACGGATCTCAGCGGGCTGCGCGCATCGAATCGGGCAGAGTTTGACACGTGGCTGGCCGCGCATGATGCCGAGGTGAAAGCCGACGCTCTCGAAGCCGCCACGGTGCGCACTGTCGAGCTCGCTACCGCCGCCGAGATGGAGGCGCTGCCCGACCGGGCCGCCGTCATCGACAAATTCGGCGACGTGCTGCACTTTCGCGGCGGACTCTGGTGCAGTTACGAAGCGCAGCCGATGGGATCCGAGTGGGTCGCCCGCAAGTGTGGACCTGTCACGGTCTTCTATACCCCAGAGGCACGCTGATGGGCGCCAATGACGACCGCGAAATGTTGGAAGTGGCCAAGGAAGAATGCGGGCGACTTGAACGGGAGGTGGCAGCATTCCACCTGACACTGGCCGAGGACACGAGGTACATGACCCGGATCGAGGCTGAGCGTGACGCGGCAATCGCGCAGCGTGATGCGTCGCGGCAGGTGAACGCGGAGTTCCTGGCCGCGCAGTCTGTCGACGTGCTGGTCGAGGGTAGCTACTTTCGCGCGGACGAGTTCCCCGCGATTCTCGGCAACTACATGCGGTTGAGTGTGGCGAACAGTTCGGCGATGAAGGCCGGGTATCTGCATACCGAGCAGATCAAGGCAGAGCGGGATGCAGCGTATGCAGTTATTGCGGAGGCTCGGCTCTGGGGTCAGGGGTTCTTCGGTTCTACTCGCTGGATTTTCGGTCTGGACATTGAGGACGAGCAGGGCCGAAACCTCGCGTTGATTCTCGCCAAATCGCCCGCCAAGGCGCTGGCCGAGCGCGACCGGGAGGCGGCGGCGACGGCGCTGGAAACGGCGCGGGACCGGATGATGCCGCCGCTGAATTGGAACCTCGACCCGGCGACGGGGAACGAGCGACCAGGCACGGGGACCGTCGATGAGGTCTATCACGATGTGCATCGCGACATGAGCGACATGGCTGCCGAGTACCGCACGCAGTGGCTCGCTGACGCTCACACGGCCGACCTGCAGCGGCAGAACGCGGTCTATGCGGCGAGCCCGATGCCAGACAGAGAGGGCGAGTGATGGCTGACACCGGAACGTTCACCGTCTACGGCGGGCAGGGGCACCGACGACTCAGGATCGGGCTGACGAGCGCCGAGGCCGCAGCGTTCGCCCGAGACTTCGATATGAGGTGCGCCGCCGCGGGGCTGGTGAACCCGCCGACGCGGATCGAGAGCGAGCAGATACCCACGGCCCCCGGGCCGTCACCTCGCGCTCTCAGAGTGTCAACAGCACCACCAACCCACAGCACGCCCGAAGAGGGCAGAGACGAGACGACAGCATGAGCACGAACAGGAAGAAGATCGACGCCGCCCGCGAATGGGTGGCGACTGGCGGGATGCACAAGGCTGACGCGATCATCATTAGTCAGCTCGCCGACGCCCTCGAAGCCGCTGAGTCGCCGTCTACTCCCGTAGCAGGAGAGCGACACTGCGGCCGTGGCAGTTGTGCCGCGATGGAAGGCCACGAGGGAACGTGCGCTGAGGCGAGCGGGTGGGCAGTTGACGGAGAGCCGGAACGGGAAGCGCTGGGCGAAGTCTTGGCGCGGGCTGGCGAATACGACTACTGCCACGAGCGAGTGCGCGAATGGGAGGCGCAGCCCGACTGGGAGAAGGAAGCGCACCCGGAGAACGAGCCGCACACTGACCGCGAGGATGCCGAGTTCTGGAATGTTCGCGCCGATGTCGCTATCGCTGCCGGTTACCGCCGTGAGCCTGAGTCGCCGACCACTGTTGAGTGGGGAGTGCGCGCCGAAGTGTCCGGGGCGGTCTGCTACTGGGGTCCGTTCAACCAGCTCGCCGAGTCTGACCCGAAGGACTACCCCGGATTCACCATCGTGACGCGCAACATCGGCCCGTGGGAGGCTGCCAAGTGACCGCCGTGGAGTCCCTCGCCCTGGTGATAGCGACGGCCATTGAGGTGCAGGCCAGCGACAGTGTGATCCCGGCCGTGGTGACGCCGTTCGACCGGCACATCGCGGACGCGGTCATCGCGGCGGGGTACGTCTTGCCGACGCCGCCGCGGTTCAAGTGCGAAGACTGCGGGTTCCCGACCGAAGATGCCGCGGAGAAGTTCTGGTGCTGCGGTCTATGCGGCAGCTTGGACTACGAACCCAACACCCCGGAGCCCGCATCATGACCCGCGCACTCATCCGGGCCGCGTGCTGGGTGTGGGCCATCGCAGTCGCCGCAGCGGCCATCATCCTCATCGGGGCTCCCCGTGGGTAACCGGGTTCACCTCACCCGCAAGGTTGACGGTTCGCACGAGATCCGCATCAGCGAACCCGACCTTGCCGACCTCGGGCAGGCCGGTCTAGTCGCCGCGATCCAGCACATCAAGATCAACGGAGTCTCGTTGACCGCCCACAACCTGGGCACCCCCGACTATCAGAAGTACAGGCAGCGCTGGGTGATACCAGTGCAGATGGAGAGCGACGAATGAGCTACTTGCCCTGCGTCACCGTGACAATGGAAGACATCAGATCGTGTGTCATCCGTGACCAGCACGCCAGCAACTGCGACGGCATGGAATGGCAGTACGACCGCGAGGCCGAATGCTCCTACCCGTCGAACCTCGAATGCAAGGGCTGCTTGCCGGCGCCCGCCGAGCACGGCGCCCTCTGCTACTCGTGCTTCGAGAAGACGAGGGAGGCGCTGAAAATCGCCCTCGATATGATCACCCACCTATGTTCAATCGAGCGGGCGCAGCAACTCGACAAGAACGGCATCCGCACCTCGGCGACATGGATCCTGCCCATCCCGAACACGTGGCGCACAGCCGACGAGCTGATCATGCTCCTCGGCCACCCGGCGCCAGGGTTCCCGTCCGACGCGAGCGTGTTCGAGGTCGAAGCCATCACCGAGCGTTACCTCGACCTGATCGACGCCGATGAGTGGGTGTCGCGGGGCGATGGCGCTGAGGCTGCGGTTCGTTTCTTCCGCCTGATGCAGAACGCGCTCGCGCAGCACCCGTTCGAGGACGTCGAACACCAGGTGAAGAACGTGAGGTGCTGGGAATGCCGTCAGCTCACGCTCCTTTGGAAGCCACCGCTCGACTTCGACGGCGCGATCAGAATCGAGTGCACGACGCTCGGCTGCGAGTTCGTCGTCGATGACACGCTGTACGCCATCCTCGCGGCCTCGCAGCTCGACAAGGTCACGTCGGCCATCCGCGAAAGGAAAGCCGCTGAGCTGGCCGAGGCTCGCGCGGCGAGAGCAATCGAGAAGCGACGAGTCAAGGCCGAGGCCAAGGCTGCGGAGAAGGCGGCAGATGATGCGGCAATCGACGCACGCGGTGCAGCGTGACCGACTGGGCCGACTGGATGAGCATCAAGGAAGCCATCGCCGTCACGAAGACCGGCCGCACGACCATCGTGCGGTGGGTAGCGCTCAAGTACGTGCGCCGCATAAAGATTGGCGGCCGCGTCGTCGTGAGACGATCCGACGTCATCGAGACAGAGAGGGCAGTGTTCGACGGCGAGATCCCCGAGAAACACACCTGATCGAAACCCACCCGGCAAGTTTGCTTGTCAATAGGTGGAAATGTTTCATTCCGTGGTACATTTGAACACAGCAGCATAGCTGTCTCAACTGCTCAACAAGCCCTTGTCTTTCCCGCCGATTGGCGGATGTGACCGGGGCTTTTCTTGTCCCACCGGGACACTCGCGGTCGTCCCGCAGGTGTCCCGGTGGGACACACTCACACTCCCAACCGCTCACCCCCGCCGCTAACTCGCCTCATCATGGGCATCAACGGGCGAGTGCAGCGGCTGGGATCAACTTGCCGGGCTTCCCCTCCTGGTACGCCGGCGTGGATCTCCGGTGCAAGACAAAGCGATCCAACAACTTGCCACCGTTGCCATAGGTCGCGGCCGTACACCCCAAGCTCAGGGGCGGCAGATAGCGAGCAACAAACACGCCTACCCCGCTGCGGAGGCGTCACAGAGCAGCGTGGCCCCGTGCTGGCACAACGGGGCACCCCAACACTTGCGTGGCCTTCGACGGCACGCGACCCTCCACCGGTGCACTCGGTGTTGGGTGTCAGCTGGCGCGAAGACCCGGCAGGGTTGCCAGTCACCGCCGACCACTTTCGCCCGTCCCGGCTACTCCCCAGGACGGTCCCTTTTCCGGCCGCTGCGTCAACACTGTCCCGCATTGCAGTGAAGGACTACCTGAAGGCTCTATCTCTGTACGAGCTGTAGTACCTGCGCGGCGCACCGGAACCCCTCACACGAGCCGCCCAGCTTGGTACAAAGGCTCAGGAATCACGGGCTGAGACCCCTCGCCAAGCGCACCAAATCGCACCGACCCCCGCAAAGACGCGGAAGTCGCCCGAGTTTGTACCAAGCGACCCGGAGGATCGGCCATGAGCGGCACGGAACTAGACCCGGATGGCACCGACAGCTACCACCCACAGCACCCGTGGGAGCAGTGCAGCCACCCGCTGTATCTCCCGCCAAACCAACGAGCGCGGAGCAACTGGCCACCGGTCCCCACCAAGCCAGCCGGGGTGCACGAGGAATCGACATGGAAGGCCATGCCGAGTAACCCCAAGCAGCCACGGTCGACGAAGACATACGGTCCCGGCTTCACCTTCTAGCTCAGCAAGTCGGCGGAGGCGCACATGGCACGCACCAACACACGCCGCATGAACCTCCTACGAGATGAGTTCTTCGCTGAGGGCCGCAAGCAATCACAGTCGCCCGACGCCGACGTGCGGGCACTGTCCGACTGCTGGCTGTGCAAGATGCCCATCGACTATGTCGCCGACCCGCACAGCACGCCGGACTCGCACAACCTCGACCACTACAAGGTGGTCCGGGACTTCCCAGAGTTACAGGAAGACCCCAGCAACTTCAGGCACGCACACCGAGCATGCAACCAGGGGCGCGGCGCCAACACCCCCAGCCTCGGCCTTGGTGAAGCTGTCGGGGATTGGTGGTAACCACGATGACAGGAGCACTACCCATGGCCGCACTACTCCCCATCACCGGAACCGTGAGCGTCGGCTTCGACGGCATGGACGCTCAGTCGGTCGGAACGTTCAGCGTCCCGGTCACCATGACACTGGACACCGAGACTGGGCGCATGCAAGTCGAGCCTGTCGCCGATAGCTCGGTCATCTTTGCCATGGTCGCTGCCTTGCAGGGTGCAGCCGACGAACTGCTCGCCACCATCCAGACCGCCACGGCCGAGACCATCGCCTTCTGTCCGACATGCGACGCCCCCGCCGCAGTGAGCCACACATCAATCACCATTGAGCACGGCCCCAACGGCCATCACATCGTGAACGACCACTACTGACCGGTGATTCGCCGCCCGAACCCCTGATCCGCCAGAAAATCCAGCGATGGGTCGGGGGCGTGGACAG
>Ga0314774_1001475_pt1 | contig 14927 bp, 18 predicted proteins | sample MetaGCBIA2018_FD_204515 | JGI IMG/M metagenome (GOLD analysis project Ga0314774, IMG submission 204515) | Cryopeg brine microbial communities from Beaufort Sea near Barrow, Alaska, United States - CBIA 2018 | ecosystem: Environmental > Aquatic > Marine > Coastal | place: USA: Alaska | collected... | reverse complement strand
CGACGGCTCGCCACTCGTCGGCCCTGCGATCGGCCTGCACCATCTCGCAGCCGACGGAGAACACCTCGACGCCCTCTGCCTGGGCCATCCGCGCGTAGTGGACGATGAACTCGGTGTAGTTCGCGAATCAGTCGGACCATGTCGGCTCACACGGCACGTCCACGTCAAAGAAGTTGATGTGCGCGCGCCACGTGCCGTCGGTCACGTTGAGGATCGGCTTCAGAATGACCTGCTGGCCCAAGGACTTGGCCTCACGGATTGCCCACACCACCTCGTCGTCCGTGACGGTGGGCTCCTCCGTGAACTTCACCTCGGTACTGAACGCCGTGTCCTGCCAGCCGCAGAACGCGATGCACGCGGTGTTCGTCTCGAGGCGTTCGGTCATGAGGCGCATCGACTCGGCGGCTTCCGGCGTGCCCCACTCGCCGCGGGTCCCCGGGAAGCCCCACGTCATGCCACGTACATCCATCTTCGGCGGGGAAGTCGTCATGGCCTCACGCTAACGCGACGTTCGGAAGGTAGCGTCGCCTTATGAGTGATCTGGTGGCGCAGCTCCGCGAGGCGGGCTGCGTGTTCGCCGAAGAAGAGGCCGCCATCCTGTTCGCGGCCGCGTCCGACACCGCCGACCTCGCGGCCCTGGTCGCGCGCCGCGTCGCCGGCGAACCGCTTGAGCAGGTGGTGGGGTGGGCCGAATTCGCGGGCATGCGCATCCCGGTCACGCCTGGCGTGTTCGTTCCACGCCGACGCACCGAACTGGTGGCACGGATCGCGGAGCGCGTCGCGCCCGCATCGGGCACGGTGGTCGACCTGTGTTGCGGCGCGGGGGCGATCGCAATCGCTCTCGCGACCTGGCGCGAAGACCTCACGGTCATCGCTGCCGACATCGACCACGCGGCCGTAGACCTCGCGCGCCGCGCGCTCGCACCGCTGGGCGGCACCGCGGTGGTGTCGGACATGGACGCCAGCCTGCCGCCTGAACTGATGGGCGCTGTCGATGTGGTGGCGTCGTGCCCGCCCTACGTCCCCACCCGTCAGATCGCCTTGATGCCGCACGAGGCGCGGGACCACGAGCCCCGCAAGGCGTTGGACGGCGGCAAGGACGGCGCCCGCATGCAGGCCCGCGTGTTCGACGCCGCCACTCGACTGCTCGCGCCGGGCGGGGCATGCGTGGTCGAGACGAGCGATCACGTGGTCGATGCGACTGTCGCCGCCGCCACGCGCGCCGGACTGGCGGCTGCGGTCGAGGAGGACGACGCGCTAGGCGCGATAGTGGTCGTCGCGACCCTGTGAGCGCTTTCGCTCTTGACGGGAGTTAACACCGTTAACTAAGGTCGTCTGTATGACCCCGTTCATCGACGGCGACGCCCGCTCTTCCATCCTGGAGGCCGCATCGGCCGTGTTTGCCGAGAAGGGCATCGACGGCGTCTCCATGCGTCAGATCGCCCGCGATATCGGGGTCTCCGCCACCGCGTTGTACCGCCACTACGACTCCAAGGGCGCGCTGCTGGCGGCCGCTTGCGAGGCGGGGTTTGCCGAGTTCGGCGCACAGATCGAGGCCACCGCGCGCGCCGCGGCCACTCCCCTCGACGCACTCCGCGAGCTGAGCGGCGTGTACGTGGACTTCGCGCTCAGCCACCCCATGCACTACGACGTCATGATGATCCGACCCCATCAATGGGCGCTCGGCCCAGATCCGGAGCAGGACCCCGAATCGTTCGCGGGACTCATCACCCTGATCGAGGCCTGCCAGGCGGTGGGCCAGCTCAGGCCAGGCGACGCCCGCGAGTCGGCGCACCTGCTGTGGGCCGCGCTGCACGGCGTGGTGTCTCTCGCGATCGCGATGCCCGGCGAGATCCGCGGCCTTGAACCTGAGCCTGTGCGTGCCCGTGGGCGCGCCTTGGTCGAGGCGGTGACCGCCTCGCTCGTCTGACGGGAGCCCCCACCCTTCTCTCTTTTTTGACCCTCACTTAACACCGTTAACTCCGGAAGGAATCCGCATGACCACCCACCTCGTCCTCGGGACCGGCGCCGTAGGTGCCACCCTCGCCAACCACCTCGCCGCACAGGGTCTCACCGTGCGCGCCGTCAATCGCTCGGGCAAACGCGGCACCCTCTTCCCGGCCATCCCCCTGAGCCAAGCCGACCTGAACGACCCCGCCGACGCGGCATCGGCCCTCGCGGGCGCCGACGTCGTCTACCAAGTCACCCAGCCCGCGTATACGCGCTGGGAAGCAGAGCTTCCCGCGCTGCAGCGCACCATCCTGACGGCCGCCGAGCAGGGCGCGTCCGCATCGCCCTCACCCGGCCGTCCAACTACGTGGGCGCGAACTACGGGATCTACCGCGACCTCGTGCTTGACCAGATCGCCAAGGACAAGCCCGCGCGCGTGCTGGGGTGCACGAATCAGCCCCACTCCTTCTCCTACGTTCCCGATGCTGCGCGCGCCATGGCCGCCATCGGCATCTCCGATGACGGCTGGGGTCGGGCCTGGATCACCCCGGTCATGGCTCCCATCACGCAAGCCGACCTGGTCGCACGGCTGTGGGACGCGCTGGGCCAGCGCGGCAAGCCCACGGTCGTGGACTGCGGTCGTGTGGTCGCACTGTGGTCCCGCAAGCTCATGGCCAGGACCGTGCGCGTCGAGGTCACCGCGTTGGCGCCCCTGGATGACGGCGCCCGAGCCCGCATCGGCGATGCCGCCGAAGAGTGCGCCGCATACGTGGAGCGCCCACTCGAGGTGGAGTGGGTCGAGTGACCACCCGCGGCGGCGGCCTCGCGCAAACCGCACGGGCATGCATAGGCTGGGCTCGGAGGTACTCCCCATGGCACTGATCGACGATCTTCTAGAACTCGAGCGCGGCTTCTGGGCTTCCTCGGGCACCACCGGCTATTACGAGACCCACATGGCGGACAACGGCCTCTGTGTGTTCTCGTTTGGGCACCTCGACAAGGAGGCGACCAAGGCTGGTGTCGAGTCCGCGGGGCCTTGGAGCAACTTCGACTTCAATGACATCCAGGTGCACGTTCTCGACGACCACGCCGCCACCATCTCCTACCGGGCCGATGCGGATCGGGACGGCACGCCGTATCGCGCCATGGTGACGTCCGTGTACTCGCGCGCCACGGGCACGTGGCAGCTGATGGTGCACCAGCAGACGGAATTGGCGGAGACGTAGGTTCCGGACCGCCTAGGTGGCCGGCGTCGCGTCGGCGAGGAGCGCCTCCAGCACTTGGGCCACGCCGTCGTCGCTCACCGAAGCAGTGTGATGCTGGGCGGCCGCGAGCACGTCGGCGTGAGCGTTAGCCACCGCATACGAGGTTCCGGCCCACTCAAGCATCGGGATGTCATTGGGCGCGTCGCCAAAGGCGACGACGTCCGCCGTATCGACCCCGAACCGCTCGGCCTGGCGCGCGAGTCCGAACGCCTTGGTCACTCCCAAGGGGGCGATCTCGATAAGCGGCGAGACGCTCGAACTGTGGGAGGCCTCAAGCAACCCCTCACAGAAGGGAAGAGCCACCGCGAGCATGTCGTCGGCCATTCCGTCCTCCAGGAGCGCCAACACCTTGAACACACTGCCATCGAGCACCGCGGGAAGCTCCTCGAAGGGGGCCACCGCGTGCGGCTCGAGGTTTCGCTCGTTGAGCGGGAAGCTAGGCTCGCGTGAGAATCCGTGGGGCGACTCGATCGCGAAGACCACGCCGGGCAGGGCCTCGCGCAGGCGGGCTGCGACCAGCAGCAAGGTCTCGGTCGGCACACCCACCGCATCGACAATCGCCCGCTCGCCCATGTCGTAGACGACGGCGCCGTTGCCACACACCGCCAGCCCGTTGACACCAAGGGCCGATGCGATCGAGTCCACCCATCGCGGCGGGCGGGCAGTCACGAGCACGAGCGGAATGCCCGCCGGCCCGAGGGCCGCGAGCGCCGCACGGGTGCGAGCCGAGAACTCTCCTGAGGGCGGGAGGATCGTGCCGTCGATGTCGGTGCCTACAAGTTTCACGTGTCACAGAGTACGGTCCGCGGCGGGCGCGCGACTGGGACTCGGGGCCGGGATCCGGCCTGCGCTCTCACTGCGAAGCGTCGCGGCCTGACATGCTTGAAGCGGCCCGACGCAACAGCGTCGCCCCGGACGAGACGCGCCGTACCCGGCCACGAAGGACGACGCGACCGGGAGAACGCATGCACTCGACCATCCAGATCGCCGCCTCGCTGCTCATCCTCGTGCCGTTCATCCTGGCGCAGGTCGGCCGCCTGACGCCCTCGTCGCTCGCCTACATCGTGCTGAACCTGGCGGGCTCCATCGTGCTCGCGATCGACGCCCTGCTCGGCGCGCAATGGGGATTCCTCCTGCTCGAGGGTGTGTGGGCCGTCGTCTCCGCGATCTCCCTCGTGCGCTGGGCGCGAGGCCGACGGCGCCTCGGGGCGGGCCCCGCTCGTCCGCCGAGGGCGAGCCAACGGCGGTAGAAGGTCACCATGCCGCAAAGAATCCTGACACCGGGGCGCCCGCGCCGTAGCCTGGGACCATGACCACGCCGCGCATTCGCCCTGCCACCCCAGCCGACGAGCAGCAAATCGCACGGATCTGCCTTCTTACGGGGGCGGACGGCGGTGACGGCACCGGCCGTTTCGGGGACGACACCGTCCTCGCCGACGTCTTTGCCTTGCCCTACCTGCACGGGCCCTTGTGCTTTGCGTGGGTGGTCGACATCGCCGGCACGGCGCGCGGCTACGTCGTGGCCGCAGCCGACACGCACGCCTTTCAGGAGTGGTTCTCCAACGAGTGGTGGCCCGCGTGTGGGCCGCTCCACGCCGTCAAGACCGAGGACGATGCCCGGCTACTGCCGGAGGCCGCCGATCCCACGCGGTGCCTTTCCGACGTCGTCGCGGAGTACCCGGCGCACCTCCACATCGACTTGCTTCCCGAACTCCAGGGAGCCGGTTGGGGCAGGCGGCTGATCGACACGCTCATGGCACAACTCTCCGAGCAGGGCGTGCAGGGAGTGCACCTGGTGGTCCCCCGCGCCAACGAGCCGGCGCAGGCGTTCTACCCCAAGGTGGGTTTTGTTCGCATCGGCGAGGACGACAAGGACGTCACATACGCACGATCCACGACGCCGGGCCCCCACCTGTCGTAGCATTTCCGCATGGCGAATGCGACCGTGCCGAGGCGATGCTGGCCGACCTCGGTCCGCACACTACGGGGGCGGGTTGTGTGTACGTCAAGAACCTCGACGCCCTGAACGACGCCGTGCTCCGCGCCCTGGTGCTGCGCGGCTTTGAGCGACCCAAGCTCCACGAGGCCTAGCGCGCCCGGAGCCCGCCCCGGCTAGAGCTCCTTGCGGTACCAGCGGTCGGCGTGGGGCTCGCCGTTGAAGTCGGGCACTTGCCGGTACCCGCGCGACTCGTAGAGCCGTCCTGCGGCGGCGAGCAGCGAGTTGGTGTCGAGGGTCACGGCCGGCGATCCCGCCGCGAGCGCGAGGCCCTCCAGCCGGTCCAAGAGGAGTGCGGCCACCCCCAGGGCGCGCGCGGACGGCGCAACCCACATGCGCTTGAGGAATGCGGGCTCGCCCTCGGGCAGCTTCACCCCGCCGCAGCCAATGGGTTGCCCGTGCAGTCGCGCCACCAGGAACGCTCCCCGGGGCGGGGTGAGGTCCGCGCTTCCGACGACGACGGCCTTGGCTGGATCATAGCCCGAGTCGAACAGGGCATCGATCTCCGCGAAGAATTGCGCCACACACCATTGCGCGTCCCGGGACTGGGGGTCGACGATCTCGATCGTCAGGTGCCGTCGAGTGAGGGCTCGCGTGAGGGTCCTTGCCGCCTGGTTGACCTCGGCGCGTTCGGTCGGATCCAGTTCGGCGAGCAGCGCGCTGGCCGCATCGTCGCTCAGCTTGTCGAGCAGCGCGGCTTCGTCGGCGCCTGCGGGGGTACGCGTCACCACTTTGGCCCTCGCGTCCGTGGGACTGGGGCCGGTGGCGACGAGCCCCTCCGCCTCGAGCGAGCGCAGCAACCGTGAGACGTAGGCGGCATCCAAGTTGAGCCGGCCGCGCAGAGTCGCGACCTCAACCGGTCCGTCGCCCATCTCCCACAGCAGCCGCGAGGCGCCGAACGGGCGTCCGCGACCCAGGAAGTCGTCGTGCAACGCCCCGACTTCGCGCGTCACGACGCGCTGGAACTGGCGGAAGGTCTGAAGTTGACGATCGGGCATATCGTTGACTTTAGTCAACTATTCGACGAAGCGCCACCCGGGACGGATCCGCCACTGATGTACGTGCCGCACCGCCCACACGCGGGACCCCCAGGTCCCGAGGTCCCGGGGACTCTTGTCCCTGGAATCTGACCCTCTCCGCTCCTAGCGTGGGAAAAGGTGCAAAGAGAGCACCCGGCCACCCCATGGTCGAAGGCAGCACGTCCCGCGACACATCGTCGAGCCATCTCGCTGACAAGTTAGTCGGAGGATTTCGTGGGCGACATGGCGCAACCAGAGCCAGTAACCGTCACGGTCAATGACCGTCAGATCGACGTGCAAGCAGGACTCAACATCCTGCAAGCGCTCGGCCACGAGGGCATTGACATCCCCTCGCTGTGCAACGACGTGCGCCTCAAGCGCGCCAACGGCAGCTGCGGCATGTGCCTCGTGGAGGTGGGCGAAGACCAGCCGCGCGACGTCAAGGCATGCCTCACCCCCGCCACCGAGGGAATGGTCATCAAGACCCACACCGACCGCCTTGAGGCCTACCGCAAGGTGCGACTCGAGCAGCTGCTGTGTGACCACAACGCCGACTGCGTGGCGCCCTGCGTCCAAACCTGCCCGGCGAACATCGACATTCAGACGTACCTACAGCACGTGGCCGACGGAAACTTCGAGGCCGCCATTCGCGTCATCAAGGACCGCAACCCCTTCCCGTCGGCGTGCGGCCGCGTGTGCCCTCACCCCTGTGAAGACGAGTGCCGCCGCAGCCTTGCGGACGAGCCGGTTGCCATCAACGCGGTCAAGCGCTTTGCGGCCGACTGGGACATGGCCCGCAAGTCGCCCTGGCGCCCCCGGGTCGCAGAGCACTCCGGCAAGCGCGTCGCCGTCGTCGGCGCAGGCCCTTCCGGCTTGAGCGCCGCCAACTACCTGGCGATCGCCGGCCACGGCGTCACCGTGTTCGAGAACCAGCCGGAGCCGGGCGGCATGATGCGCTACGGCATCCCCGAGTACCGCATGCCGAAGGCCACGCTCGACAAGGAGATCGCGCTCATCGAGGCGTTGGGCGTCAACATCGTGTGCAACCGCGGCCTCGGCAAGCACCTCAACCTCGAGGACCTCAAGCGCGACTTCGATGCCGTGTATCTGGCCATCGGCTCGTGGCGCGCGACCCCGCTCGGCATCGACGGCGACAACGCCGAAGGCGTCGAGTTGGGCATCGACTACCTGCGCCACGTGACCAAGGGCAACGATGCCCCGGTCGGCGACACCGTCATCGTCATCGGCGGCGGCAACACCGCGATTGACTGCGCCCGTGCCGCGCTGCGCAAGGGGGCCAAGGAGGTCAAGCTCGTCTACCGCCGCACCCAGGATGAGATGCCCGCCCAGGCCATCGAAGTCGAAGAGGCGCTGCGCGAGGGCGTCGAGATGGTGTTCCTGGCCGCGCCGCAGGCCATTACTCACGCGGACAACGGCATCAAGGCCCTGCACTGCATGCGCATGGAGCTCGGCGAGCCTGACCGCTCGGGTCGCCGCCGTCCCGTCCCGATCGAGGGCTCCAACTTCGTGATCGAGGCCAACAAGATCATCGGCGCGATCGGCCAGAACACCGACACGGGCTTCCTGTACAACGACCTTCCGGTGCGCCTCAACAAGTGGGGCGACATCGACATCGACGGCTTCTCGATGCAGACCTCCGAGTCGAAGATCTTCTCCGGCGGCGACTGCGTGACCGGACCGTCCACCGTGGTGGCGGCGATCGGCGCCGGACGACGCGCGGCTGAGGCCATCGGCGAGTTCGTCACCCAGGGCTATATCAAGCCAAGCCACGAGGACTACGCATGCTCGCGCGGCTCGCTTGAGGACCTGCCCCAAGCAGAGTTCCAGGCGCTCCCGTCGCTCGCGAGGGCCGTCATGGCCGAGCTCGAGGTCGAGGACCGTCTGGACGGTTTCCCCGAGGTCGAGTTGGGGCTCACCGAGGCGCAGGCCCGGTCGGAAGCGGCACGTTGCCTGACCTGCGGCTGCTCCGCGCAGAACAGCTGCACGTTGCGAAAGGAAGCCAGCGACCACCAGGTGCATTTCCAGCCCACTCTGCACGTGCGGCCGCGCCCCCCGATTGTGCGCGACCACCAGTTCATCATTCGTGACCAGAACAAGTGCATCTCGTGCGGACTGTGCGTGGCCGCGTGCGCCGAGATCATGGGCCCGGGCGTCCTCGCTTTCCAGTTCCGCGAGGGACAGATGCGGGTGTGCACGTCCACCGGCGAGCCGCTCAACATGACCGACTGCGTCTCGTGTGGACAGTGCGTGCGCGCCTGCCCCACCGGCGCCCTCGACTACGTACGCGAGCGCGGCGACGTCTTCACGGCCATCAACGACCCCTCGAAGGTCGTCGTCGGCTTCGTCGCCCCCGCCGTGCGCGCGCACGTCGCCAAGGAATACGGCCTCTCGCACATGGAGGTGGCTCCGTTCGTGGCCGGCATGATGAAGAAGATCGGCTTCGACAAGAGCTTCGACTTCGTGTTCGCCGCCGACCTCACGATCATGGAGGAGACGACCGAGCTGTTCGGAAGGCTCGCCAACGACGGCGTCTTGCCTCTCTACACGTCGTGCTGCCCCGGCTGGGTCAACTACGCCGAGCGTCGCTACCCCGGCATCATTCCTCACCTTTCGAGCTGCAAGTCGCCCCAGCAGATGATGGGCGCGACGGTCAAGGCCCACTTCGCCAAGCGCGAGGGCATCGACCTCGATGACCTCTACGTCGTCTCGATCGTGCCCTGCATGGCCAAGAAGTCTGAGGCCGCGCGTCCCGAGTTCGCCCCCGAGGGTATCCGCGACGTCGACGCGGTCCTGACCACCACCGAGTTCCTCGAGATGACGCACATGCTGCGCCTGGAAAAGGAAGACATCGAGCCTGCGGAGTTCGACCTGCCCTACAAGCAGGTCTCCGGCGCCGGAGTGCTGTTCGGTTCGTCCGGCGGCGTGGCCGAGGCCGCGACCCGCATGGCCGTCGAAAAGCTCACCGGTGAACCGCTGCGGACCCGGCTCGACTTCCAGCAGGTCGAGGACCTCCCGGGGGTCAAGGTCGCTGAGGTTGAGGCGCCTGGCCGCACCCTGCGCATCGCCGCCATTTCGGGACTCGGCAACGCGGACCCGGTGATCAAGCGCCTCATGGCGGGCGACGACATGGGATTCGACCTCGTCGAGATCATGGCCTGCCCCGGCGGCTGCATCAACGGCGCGGGTCACCCGAAGCCGAAGAGCCAAAGCGAGTCCGGACTCAAGACGATGATCCTGTCGAACATCGACGAGGACATGGCGCTCAAGGACTCGCAGCAAAACCCCGACATCCTCCGCTTGTACGAGGACTTCTATGGCGAGCCCAACTCTCACCTCGCCCACGACCTGCTCCACACCACCTACGCGCCGTTCCGTCGCAACCTTCTGGAGAACTCTTGACCGCCACCTTGCGCATGACGCGCCAACGCCACCTCCTCGCCATCGGCGCCGCCGTGATGGCAACCGCCCTGGCGGGCTGTTCCGCGGCCAGTGTGGACGTCACGCCTCCCACCGCGGCAGTCGCCGAATCCGCCACGCCTGCTCCGGTACCGATTCCGGTCACCGTCAGCATCGCGTCTCTGAAAGGCCCCACCACGATGGGCCTGGTGGGCCTCATGGACGATGCCGCACAGGGTAAGGCCGCCGAGGACTACCAGGTCACGATGTACGGATCGCCCGACGAGGTAGTGCCGCTAGTGGCACAGGGCAGCGTCGACATGGCCCTCATCCCGTCCAACCTTGCGGCCGTCCTTTACGCCAAGACCAAGGGGTCCGACGCACAGATCTCCGTGATGGCGGTCAATACGCTCGGCGTGCTGAACATTGTCGAGTCGGGCGACACGATCCACTCGATCGCGGACCTCAAGGGCCACACGATCTACAGCACCGGCAAGGGCGCCTCGCCCGAGTACGTGCTCAACTATCTGCTCACGCAGGCCGGGCTCACGCCGGGAACAGACGTCGACGTTCAGTACCTGTCCGAGCACACCGAGGTGGTAGCCCAACTCGCCACGACGCCCGGCTCGATCGGAGTGCTTCCGCAGCCGTTCGTGACGATCGCCGAGGACAAGAGCCCCGACCTTCGCACCGCGCTTGACCTCACCGAGGAGTGGGCCGCAGTGGCGCCCGACTCACTACTCATCACCGGCGTGGTCGTCGTGCGCGACGCCTTCGCAGCGGAACACCCTGACGCGGTGGCGCAATTCATGGCGGACTACGACGCCTCGACGCAGTGGGTCAACGGGAACCCCGCCGCCGCCGCACCGCTGATCGTCGACGCTGGCATCGTGCCGACGGCGGCCCTCGCCGAGAAGGCCATTCCGCTGTGCTACATCACGTTCATTGCGGGCGCCGAGATGAAGTCGTCGCTTAGCGGATATCTGCAGGTTCTCTTCGACGCCGACCCCAAGTCCGTGGGCGGAAGCATGCCGGGAGATGACTTCTACTTCAGTGGCTAGCGGATGGGCGGACTCGCGCGTGAGACGTGCGATCCGCCCGGTCTTGGCCGCCCTCTTCTGGGTCGCCGTCTGGCAGTTCGCCGCGTGGAGCGTGCACAAGGACTTCCTTCTGGCCTCGCCCTTTTCGGTCGTGGCGCGCCTGGGGCAACTGGGCATCACCGCCGACTTCTGGGCCACCGTGGGGTGGTCGCTCGGCCGCATCGCCGCTGGATTCATCGCGGCGGCCGTGGTGGGTGCGCTGAGTGCGGCGGCGGCCGTGAGATTCCGCGCCGTCGATGCCCTGCTGTCACCCCTGATCGCCACCATCCGCAGCGCACCGGTCGTGAGCTTCATCATCCTGTTGCTGCTGTGGACCGACTCCAGCAGCCTGCCGATGTACACGAGCTTCCTCATGGTCCTTCCGGTCATGTACGCCAACGTGCTCGAGGGCATCAAGTACCGCGACCGCTCACTGATCGAGGCCGCCGCAGTGTTCAGCGTTCCGCTGGCGCGGCGCGTGCGCGCCATCGACATCCCGGCGGTGCTGCCGTTCTTCGCGGCCGCGTGCCGCATCGGCGTCGGCCTGGCGTGGAAGAGCGGCGTGGCCGCCGAGGTGATCGGCGTCGCCAACGGCAGCATCGGCGAGCAACTGTACGAGGCCAAGGTGTTCCTCAGCTCGGTCGACCTGTTCGCGTGGACCGTGGTGATCGTGGCGCTCAGCGTCGTGTGCGAGAAGTTGGTGCTCCGGCTCCTGAGGTCCGTCCCGGGACGCATGGACGGGGCCCGACCATGACGGCAAGCCCCATCATTTTTCAGGGAGTCACCAAGCGATACGGCGACCACCCGGTGCTCGCCGGCGTCGCGTTGATTCTGGAGCCCGACTCCGTGACGGCGCTGACCGGCCCCAACGGCGTCGGCAAGACCACGTTGGCGCGGCTGCTGCTCGGGCTTGAGGCCCCGGACTCGGGGTTCATCGCTGGCGTGGACGGGCTGCGCCGCGCGGCCGTGTTCCAGGAGGACCGGCTGTGCGCACACCTCGATGCGGTCGCCAATGTGAGGCTCGTGCTTGACCGCGGCCACCGGGCATCGGCCGAGGAGGAACTTGCCCTCGCTGGCCTCGGGAGCGAGCACCTGTCCAAGCCGGTGAGCGAGCTTTCCGGCGGCCAGCGCAGACGAGTAGTCATCGCACGCGCCATGACCGTGAGGGCGCCCCTCGTGGTGCTAGACGAGCCGTTCACGGGTCTCGATGCCGACACCAAGCCCGCCGTCATGGAGTACGTGCGAGAACGCTTGGTCGGCAGTACGGCCCTGCTCATCACGCACGACCCCGCCGAGGCGGAGTTCCTGGGGGCGCGGGTGGTCACGTTGCAGTACAGCCCCGGAATCATCGTGTAAAGAATAGTTGACACAGTGTCAAACATGCCTTACCTTGGTGTTGTCAAAGATTCTTAACACGAAGGTTGAACCATGAAACACGAACTGCCACAGCCGGGTGACGACGATCCGATCGTGATGACCGCCGAAGAGCGTTCCGTGTGGGTGTACCTCGCCGTCGTCGTGATCACCTCCACCGCCTACTTCGCCGTGGTGATCCCGCGCGCCGTCAGCCAGCCCATCGAGGACGTCTCCTGGATCACGCCGATGCTGTGGACCCTCGGCTTCTCGATTGCGGGCACGATCATCGGTTCGATCGTCGGCTCCATCGGCGGCGCGGTCGGCCTCGCGATCCGGGGTATCCGCCCGGAGGGCCAACTCGAGGGCGACCAGCGCGACAAGGACATCAGGAGGATGGGCGACCAGCGCGCGGCATTGGCGGCCAGCAGCGCGATGTTCGTGGTGCTTGTGCTGGCCATGATTGGCGCCGACCTGTTCTGGATCGGCAACACCGTTTTCCTGGCTGGTACCGTCGGCGCGCTACTCGAAACCATCACCAAGATCCGCGCCTACCGCCGGGGTTTCTGACATGCCTCCCAAGCCCACCAAGGTCACCAACCGGGTCCGCACGCTGCGGTTCGAGTCCGGCGAGATGACCCAAGCCGACCTGGCGAAGCACCTTCGCGTGACCCGCCAGACCGTCATCGCCATCGAGCAGGGCAAGTACTCGCCCTCGCTCGAGATGGCCTTCGAGATCGCGAGGGTCTTCAAGCGTCCTCTCGACGACGTCTTTCACTACGCAGCGGGAGGTACCGACGATCAACCTTCCTCTTAGGGTCTAGGGTCAAGCGCCCCAGCCCCCGTCCACCCCCCAACCACGCGAGCCGAGAGGCACGAGACCTCCTCCTCGCTCACCCAAAAACACTTCCCTCAACACCCATTGGAGAACTCTCATGACTGACACCATCAAGACCGCAAGGGCCACTGGCGCCTGGTACCTGGGCTTCGCCATCACCGGCATGCTCGGTTTCCTCATCCTGCGGCCCCAACTGATCGACGCCGACGACTCGGCGGCCACCCTCGCCAACCTTGCCGAGCACACCACCCAGGCGCACCTGCTGGTGCTGCTCGAAATGGCAGTCGTCGTTACCCAGGCCCTAGCCGCCGTGTACTTCTACAAGCTGTTCCGTCCGATCAACCCGACCGCCGCCTACGCCACCGCCACGTTCGGCATGGTGAACTCGGTCGCGATCATGGCATCGGGCGCCTTCATGGCCACCGCCAACTCGATTGCGGCGGACGCGAGCCTCGCACCTGGCGGCGACGCGGCCGGCACCGTGGGCCTGATGTACGAGCTCTCCGCAAACTCGTGGGGCATGGGCGCCCTGTTCTTTGGCTTGTGGCTCATCCCGATGGGTTGGGTGGCGGTCACGTCGGCCCGGTTCCCGCGCCTGCTCGGCTGGACGCTCGTGGTCGGTGGCGTCGGTTACGTGCTGAGCGGCCTGATCGGCTACGGGATCGCCGATGCCCCCGGCTGGCTTGTTGCAGGCCTCGCCTTCCCCGCCACCATCGGCGAGTTCTGGATGGTGGGCTACCTGCTGATCAAGGGCATCCGCCCCGCGACCAGCCCGGCCTAACTTCGGGAGCGCGAACTCCCCGAATGCGACAACATCCGCCGCATTGGGGGTGCGCGCCGCGGTGGCGGTTCGCGCTACGGGAGCAGTGACAGAACGAGGTCGGCGTCCAAGTCCTGGGACGCATTGTAGCTGTTCCTGACTGCAACGGTCATCGCCCCCGCCTTGCGCGCGCTTTCCAGGTAACCCCCATTGTCTTCGAACACGACTACGGGTGGCACGCACAGGCGAAGCAGCGTCGTCGCCTTGTCTTCACCGGGTGCCCTGCGGTCGATCGTCAACGAGTCACTCAGTCGCCACTTCTCCAGCAGGCGGAGCTGGGAATCCGGGTCGCCGTTCGACACGATGAACTGCTCGGCACCCCTCGCGGCGAAATGGGGGACCAGGGTCGTCGCGACCCACGTCGGGTCCAGCGTCTCGAGCGCGAGGCGGAGGTAGACCTCTTGCCTTTCGCGCATCAAGGCGTCGACATCGTGGAGGTCAGCGGGGAACCCCAGGTCGATGAGTGTGACCCAGATGCTCTGTTCCGTGCGGCCGAGGAGCCGGTCGAAGTATCCCGGTTCGAGCGGATGGGACCGGCGCCGTGCGAGTTCCTGGTAGGTCTGGTCGTGAAGTGGTTCCGTATCGGCGACGACGCCGTCGAAGTCCCACAACACCCGCAGCGGCCCTGGTCCCTCCGCAGGGTTCCGGCGCGCAAGTAGCTCGTCGATATCGTCGCAAGTGCCGTCGGTCACGACCTGGTCTCCGATCCGGTCACGGGGCGGTTGCGGTAGCGGGTGACCAACTCCGGGGCCGCGACCTGCATCCGTGCAGGAGGCAGGCCGGCAGCAATCAGTTCGAGGTCGTCCACCACCATGTCGCCAATGGCTTCAAACGCCGCGGTGATGCCGCCGGCGCGGTGCCCGGAGATGACCACGTTCTCCACCGCCCGGAAGGGATCGTCCGCCGCGATCGGTTCCTGTGGCCACACGTCTATACCGGCGTAGAGCCGACCGGATTCCAACTCGGGCAGCAGTGCGTCGAAGTCCACCACCGCGGCGCGGCTCACGAGCACCAGTCGCGCGCCGTCGGGGAGCATCGCAAGGCGGCGCGCGTTGAGGAGGTGCTCGCTGTCACTGGTGACCGTGGCGAGCATGAAGACGAAGGTGGAGGTGTGGAGCAGGTCGTCGAGACCCGTCGCCTCAACGTCCAGTTCACGCAGCACACTTGGCGGGATCCACGGGTCGTAGACG
>Ga0314774_1001472_pt1 | contig 14946 bp, 10 predicted proteins | sample MetaGCBIA2018_FD_204515 | JGI IMG/M metagenome (GOLD analysis project Ga0314774, IMG submission 204515) | Cryopeg brine microbial communities from Beaufort Sea near Barrow, Alaska, United States - CBIA 2018 | ecosystem: Environmental > Aquatic > Marine > Coastal | place: USA: Alaska | collected... | reverse complement strand
CTACTACCGTTAAACTTCCTCAAGGAATTGTCTTTAATCCACAGCTTACTTATGAATATTCAGGCAATGGATTGACATCGGTCCAGGGTCAGTTAAAAAAGCAATTGTTCGAAAAAGCACACCTGCAGGTTTCCTACAGCCGGAATTTTAATTATGATCAATTTTACCTGCAAATAGGCTTTAGCTATGAATTACCGTTTTCACGGGTCGGACTTTTCAGCAGTACCAATAAAAATCAAACCTCCTTTTCACAGTCGGCTGCGGGAAGTCTCACCTTTGATCCAGGGGCCAGTTACCTAAATTTCAAGAATACTCCCGACCTCGGGCGGGGCGATCTGAAGTTTCAGCCCTTTCTGGATTTGAACGCAAATCAAAAGAGGGATAAAAATGAACCCTTGGTTGAAGGGATGGCGATTCGGAGTATTGGTGGAGGGATCAGGGAAAAAACCAAGGAAGGAACGATCCTTTTTTCAGGTTTAGAACCTTATATTATGCATCATTTTATCCTTAATACCAGCAATCTCAACAGAATTGCCTGGAGGGTGGAAAATGAGACTTTTAACATCAGCGTCAATCCAAATCAGTTAAAATTGATTGAAATTCCCGTATCGGTCGTAGGGGAAATTGCGGGATTTGTTTACGACTCAAAAGAAGGCATTGCTGGAATACAAATTAATATCTTCAACGAAAAAAAAGAGCTGGTTGTTAGTATACTTTCTGAATCTGATGGTTATTTCAGCTACTTAGGATTGAAATCAGGAAATTATTCAGCTCAACCGGATAGTTCACAACTGGAAAGACTGGACTTTATCAAAATTGAACCAATTAACTTTAACCTAAATAACGGGCAGGATGGTGATATTTTTGATAATCTTGAATTTGTTTTAAAAGATTTGTCTGAGGATCCTGAATAATAAGGAAAAATTAAATAAAGAAGGTTTTTTCTTTAATCACCAGCTATATAATTTTTCAAGTTAGATGGGGCTTTTACAATACCCTAAAAAATCAGCTCCTTTGTTATAACCTATTTCCCGAAAATTAACTTCGCTTCCCTATAGATCTTCTCAAAATTTTCGTGCAATTCTTCTTTTGTGTACTTGGCTTCTGATGGTAATTCCCGGAGTATTTTTTGCAACGAGAACTGCACTTTTTTATCCTTCCCATCTGCATAGGTAATAAATTCGCATTCTTTTAACCTGAAGAATACATCTGCCCTAATTTTTGAAACTTCCTTTTCTCCGTTGCTGATTCACGGTTGCAACGGCGGTTGGAGCCGTTGTGAAAGTTGTTTTTGAAGGAGAAATATAGCCAAGACAGGAATTTAGTCATTGCAACGGCGGAGGTTAGGAATTTGTGGATACACCGGACTAAGCCGATCCCTCTCCAGGGACTCAAATTTAGAGGCATCAACAGGAACATTAATTTACTGCCATTCCGGCGGATGCTGACACTTCTGTGGGGTCAGCGGATTTGATTCCGGAGCCGCCCCCTAAATCCTAAAGGTTCTTCTCTAATGTAGCATGTGTATCTTCTTTTAAAAAGTTTATTATAAAAGTTGTTTTAATTTTTCACGCGATTGTTTTTTCAAATACCTACACCTTCTACACAGCATCATGAAGTGGAGAAAATCCGGTGATATTTACTGTTTCGTTTATCCATTCCGGCTCCATCGTCCTCTTAATTGACGAAACGGCGGCGGTTAGTAATTTGTAACGGCCACGGTTACTAATTTATAACGGCGGCGGTTAATTTGCCGTTTAAATCACGGTTGCCGCCGTTTCTAAAGCTGTTTTGTGGGTGAAATTTAACCAGGACAAGGTAATTAACCATATAACGGCGGCGGTTAGTAATTTGTGGATACACCAGACTAAGCCAAACCTTCTATGGGTAAAATTTTGTGGCATCAAGTGGAACTTTAATTTACTGCCCTTCCGGTGGATGCTGAGCCCATTCAAATAAAAAGATAGCCAGATAAGAATACTTTATTCCGGACCAGTCTGTATTTAGTGAAATAAAACAATTTATTATTACTATTCTCGAACCTCTACTGCTATCAGAAATGAAACCATAGATAGGTAAAAAATAAGCCTTTGTTTGATTGTTCGAAATTAGTATCCCTAGCTGTTTTTTCTTTTATTTACGTTTATTAAAAAACTAATCAAATCAACCATGAATAAAATTACATTATTACTTTGTCTAATTATTTCTTTTTCTGGATTTGCCCAAGCTGAATTAGAGCCTGGAACACGTTCAGGAAAAGCTCACCGGAGCGTAAAAGATGGTTATACTACTAATTTAGGATGGGAATTAAAAGAGGGGGATACTTTGCAATTAGGAATTGGAAGTCGGGATCGGCAATCTTTTAGCTATATATATTCCAGCCCTGCTAGTTTTGCACAAATAATGGATGCAAACCAAGAAATTACGTATTTAGACAACGATTATAATAATCGAATTGCGGTTATCAAAAAATTTGGAGCTAAGGGGAGAAAAAAAATTGGTTATAAAGCGTATGCAGTTGTTGGGATAGGGGAATTTGAAAACTATTGGGTGGAAATAGAAGATGCAATTGAATATGGAGAGCTGATTCCACCGAGTTCTGAGTATGCTCCAGAAGAGGAAGTAATGGAGGTAAAGGTTGTAGGGCAACAAACCGACAAATATGATAAGTTGGCAAAATTAAAAAACCTTTTGGACGAAGGTGTTTTAACCAAAGAAGAATTCAAAACTGAAAAAAAGAAGATTTTAGATTTATAACATCTATTCTCCGCAATGGAAAACCCACAATGAAAGTTGTGGGTTTTTTGTTTAAAACAAACGCCCAAGTTTTGGATTGTTGAGCGATATAAAAAGTGGCTCGAATGCACTATGCAAAAGCCTTTGAAAACTTTTTTATTTCAGGTTGAATGATCTAAAATGAGGCATTTTAACCATTCTTACAAGCCTTGTAATTGACGCAACCGTGCGGATCGTAATTTAAACGGTGGCGGTTAACGGCGGCGGTTAACGGCGGCGGTTAACGGCGGCGGTTAACGGCGGCGGTTACCAATTGCTAACCGCCGCAGTTAAATCGCCGTTATAATCACGGTTGGAGCTGTTTTTAAGGTAAAATATAACCAGGACAAGGTAATTAGCCACGTAATGGCGGCGGATAGTAATTTGTGGATTCACCGGGCTAAGCCGATCCCTGTACTGGCAAATTTTGTGGCATCAAGGGGAACTTTAATTTACTGCCCTTCCGGGCAAACTGACCCCTTCTATGGGTTTGGTGGATGTGATTCCGGAGTTGCCCCCCAGTCCTAAAGTTTCCTCTCTTATGTAGAATATGTATCTTCTTTTAAAAAGTTTATTATAAAAGATGTTTTACCTTTTTACGCGATTTTTTTCTCAAATACCTACACCTCCTACACAGCTTCAGCGAAAATGAAAGTGGCTCCATTTCTATTACGATCTTTAGTTATATTAAATTCCTTATGGCTGGCATACCTTGCTACCCAATCAACAATTATCATTTTGTTTTTTTCCAAAAAGTAATATTTCTCCCCATAAATGCTCACTAACTTTTGCCGGATAGAAATATAATCGTACTGGATATTCTTCGTTTGGTAATCTTTCTCCATCAATTCTATAAAGTCAGACGAGGTTTCATTTTTTAGTTTCTTCAATCGCCAACCTTCATCTTCGTACGATATTAAACCTAAACTCAAAAAACTTCGCAAACATACCATCATAAAATGATCAAAATGCTGCCATTCTTTTTCATCCCAGCCGTGGAAAAATTCATCACCGAAATCATCGGCAGGAGTATGACCTGAATGGTAAAAATTATTCAGAAAAATATCAAATCTTCTTCGCTTAAAGCTCGAGCTGTCTCCATTGATCGTGTAGTTTGTTGATATCACAAATTTAGGGCTCATATCGAATGGAATAACTTTCACAGGTTGATGTTTTTTTTCCACCGGAAGGTCATCCGTTAGAACACTGAACAAGGATTCAAAATCAAAGTTTCTCGGGGCATCATCTATGAATAATATATCTGTTGTTTCTTTCACATTTTGATAAGCAAATTTATCATTACTGAAACTGGAATTTTTGCCATTATAAAAAGCTTTTTCTACTATGTGGGCCAAAGCTTTTATAAGTAGTCCTTTTCCTGTTCCGCCTTCGGGTTTTCCATTATCAATGAGATTTTCATCATTAATTATTATTGCGATTGGCTTCCGCTGGTCTTTATAGGTATGAAGAAGATAACCTAATGCACTACAAATTGAGGTAAAATGATCTTCATTGTTAGCGATATTTCTAACAAAACTGGCAAATATAGCTTTTTCAGATTCGGTGTCTTCAGGGATCTTAAAATCTCTCTGCTTTATCAAATTATCCCAAACAAAACCTGGAACTGAATCGTAAGACACCAGTAGAACTTCCTTATCCGGTTCCACTTTGACAATTCCATTCTGGTAATACTTATAACTGATATTTCGGGTATCTTTTATTGGATCCATGCTACATTCCGGAAGTGATAAAATGATGGCCTTATTCTTTAAAAGTATTGTCTCCCCCCTCTTTAGAAATGCAGCTTCCAAAAGCGGATCTTTAAAACTTTCCACATACCGTAGAGAAAATGAAAAAAGCTTTTCCGGAGTTATTTTTTTGGCTATACTTCCTATAATTTGGACAGGTTCACCCTGAAATAGACTAAACCCCTCATTTTCGAGAAAAATTCGAAGTTTTGGTTCATCCAGTTGATATTCTGACTTCTGGGGTTCTTTGGTTATACGTTTTAATCCAAAAAACATCCTTCGCATTCTCTTCGTCACTGACGGTGTTGTTAGAATTACTCATAACTTTATTTTTTTAATAGAGTTAATGAATTCATTATTTCACTACGCTTGTAGTATCGTTTTCCTGCAATGGAATAAGCTTGTACCTTACCTTTGTTTGTATAATGCCATAAAGTCGTTTCGTGGACCTGTAAGAGTGCAGCAGTCTGTTCCCTGGACATAAGCTCGTCTTTAGCCGATTCGACTTGTAGGTCTTTCTTTAGGTCCTGTAGTTGATTTTTAATTCCCTCATTAATTAGCTCCACTAATTTTTCAGGTGTAGTTTGGATAAATTGTAAACTTTGCATCATACTATAATTTAATTAATATGCTGCAAGCTGACTTCAAACTTGAACCCTTTTGGGGCTACTTTTGTACCTTTTAGGGCATGCTTTGAACCCTAGTTAGGATTAGCCTGCAAAACTAGGTTAAAAGCATATAATCTTTTATTATTTGCTTTAGATTTGATATTAGTATATGGTAGTTTCTCAATTGCGAATTCGTAGGTATCATTAATCCAATCTGTTATATTTTTAACTGTAACAGTAGTGTGTATCAATTCATTGTACATCATAATCTCATACATGAATCGTAAATCTGTCCTACTGGATTCAACTATTTGAAGATTTTTGAAAATTAATTTCCAAATATTATAACCATTTTTTTTAAAAATTTGGGAGTACTTATCACATTCAGATTCATCATTTTCTTCTCTATCATTTAACCTAACATTACTGCCTGCAAGGTTTTTTGCTTCTTGATATCCGGCAAACTCAATTGAGTCATCCTCATACTGGTAAAACTTAAATGCAGCATTAATGGCATGTCTTAATTCACTGGTATGTTGATAACCAATTTCGCCTTCAAATTGGTCATTGGTAAGTTCAGATATAGGAATAGTAAAATCCGTAAAGGATATTTCTATCTTTATCCCATCATCATTTATCATGTTACCAGCTGGATTATTATGACTCGATTTATTCTCATGGTATTTCAATCTTAAATAACCTTCAAAAGCTTCAATCACAGATATTGTTCTACGAATAAATTCATCAAATTCTATAAATTCATTTTCAGCTTTCTTTTGCTCCCGAGTTAAATATTGGGACAAATATTTACTATGATCTTGCAATCCTACAATGAGCATTTTTAAGTATAAATAATCCTTCATTTATTTAATAATTTCATTTTTTATTCAAAATAGTTATACGCATCTAAAGCAAGATCCTTATTGCTTTTTTTTATGTAGTTTAAAAACATTTTCTCACTTCCGTGGCCTGTAATGTTTATTAAATAAGTAGTTGGTACTTTCCCATAATAGTTTGTTGCGAATGAGCGCCTTCCAATGTGAGAGCTTACTAATTCCCATTTTTCAAAGGTGTCCAAAACATCCCTGTAATCATTCTTAGTGGGTTTGACACCCTTTGGCGCTATTGAAACACGCCTTTTACCTTGAACCTCATCTTTTAAACCAGCAAGCTCACAAACCTTCTTAATGTAATCGTTATATCGCTGATCTGAAATGGAGCGGGGAAAATTGCCTTTAAGGTTGCGAAGTATTTCCCTAACCTCCTTTATAACAGGTATAGACATTTCTTTTTTAGTCTTCTTTTGCCTAAACTCTAATAAGTGCTTGCCATCTTCAATTCTAATCATTTCAGGTTCAAATCTCATGAAATCCGAAACTCTTTGACCTGTATAACAACTTATCAGAAGCCAATCTCTGGCATTCTTTAAATAATCGTGTTCCAGTTCTGTATTTTTAATCTTCTCAAGCTCCTCAGGTGTCAAATAGATATGAGAACCTTCCTCCCTTTTCAATGTTATACCTTCAAGTTGGTGGTGCGTATTAAGCCCTAAATGGCGGGCATGAAAACAAATTGTTTTTATTAGAACAAACTCACGATGTTGAGTATTTTGAGAATATAAATTTGCATTACTAAAATCTACATAAACTTTTTTGAAATCTTCATTTATTTCACTGATAAGAATAGTCTTTCCGAGTTCGTTTTGTAATCTTATCATTTTATTCTTGGCAACCTTTACTTTTTTCCTATTTGCTTCAGTAATTTCATTTTTACGGTAATCCAAATAATAATCTATGTAACAAATTAGATCGTTTGGAATTGATGGTTTTTCAACTATAGGATTATAATAATTTTTAATTGTAGTGTTTAACCAAATTTTGTCAATTTCGGATGGAGAGGTACTTTCAAAACTATCCAGAATATAAGTTTCCATTTGAGATAACTCGTCCTGAATTTCTTTTTGTTTATTTTTGGTATCAATATTTTTGATCCGTTGTTTCTGGTGGTCATTTTCCCAATAATTCTTTGAAACTACAGTCCTGATTTTACCTCCAAAAATATAATCCTTACCATTATAACGAAATAAGAGACGTAAATTCAATGGAGCCTTTTCTTTGGTTGAACGGTAGATAAAATTGATAGTTGCCATGTTGCTGTTTTTGAGTCTCACAAACCTACTTAAATTGTACGGTATTTGTATGGTAACTTGCAATTAAAAACAAACTCATGCAATCAATCCAAATTTAAAACACCCATAAAACCCACTCCAGCATTGGGTTTATAGAGTGAATTGCAGTAAAACAGGGGCTTTAGGATAGCTGTTAAATTGCATCATAGTGGTGCCTCTGACACCGGAACTCATATCCATTTTCCCGAAAGTAATATCCAAAATATTGCCAATTAATTTATTTGTAATTAAAGGCCTGTTTACAAGGCTGCTGGAATAATTTGAACCGAAAACATCGGCACCAGCGCTCACCGATTTAGAACTTTTGCCTTCTTCATTAAAAGCCTGAGCTTCAAAAATATAAAGATTTTCCTGAAGATTATCAATTATGGTTGATATGGTGTCCACTCCGTTTGAAGCATTTGCAGGTAAAACAACAGAATCTGATTTATTATCCCAATAAATTCTCACTTCAGAAACATTAGGATCACTTACTATGGCGTTAATCATTACCCGGTTATTTCCTGATTTAATTACCAAAGATTCTACTTTGGATAAAGAAGATGACGTACTATTAATCTGCATCAGGGGATCATCTGATTCGCAGGAAAACATTCCGAATGCTGCAATAATAACCAGGAGCAGTAATTTGGGCGAGTAATTATTGTATTTATTTTTCATTTTTTTATTGGATTATTTTAAGCAATTTATTTGTTATTAAAAATTCATCTTATCCAACTATTAAATCCCCGCAAGACATAATCGGGAATATAGATTATGATTCTAGTAAATTGGTGATCTTGATAAGATAACTGGATCATTAGTCAGTATAAAAGTTTACCCCTCATGTATAATTTGCATTCATATTCTTTGAAAGAAAAAGTAGCACGACAACTGAATATTAAATTGAAATAGGTTTGTTAATGTTTTATTGGTTTGCATTAATTTTATTCTATGCAAAAGGTTACTTGTTAATATTTATAAAAATAATGAATAAATTCTAGGTTGGCATCCTGTAGTGTCCTGTTTCAAAGTATTTAACAAAGTCGAAAGCGCTTTCCGAATAATTCAAGGTTAATTTTTTGGGGCTTTAATGGTATACTTTCTAAAGAAATGTGCAGAGGGGTTCCAGATATAAATTTACCCGATATTTTGCCCAAATTTGTGAGCCAATTTTCATAGTAATTGAAATATTGAAATCAAATTTTTTATTTTGGACCTGATATTTTAATGATTAATTGTGCATCTAATATTCTAAAAAGGGATAAAATTGGCTAAAGGGATTACATCCCTGTTAACATTGGTTTTTTTCTAGATAAAACAATTATGGCAACTAACATATCCTTATAGGTCCTTAAAGAAAATTTTATTTATAGTTTGAAGGAAAAACCTTCCTCAATTTTCTTTTTGTATTTTTCTTCGTCAAATGAATAAAGAAAAGAACCTTTTTTTGAGGAATTCATATCCTTTTCCTCAAGTTTTACCAAGATTCCGAGAGAATTGATTTTATGGATAAAATTTCTTTTATCCAGCTTTTCATTGAGTATAGCTTCATATAATTTTTGCAATTGTCTCATCGTAAATTTCTGAGGTAAAAGTTCGAAACCTATCGGGTCCTTGGATGTTTTATACCACAATCTTCTAATTGCGTGTTGCACCATTATGTTATGGTCAAAAATGAGATCCGGAATTTCTAGAACACTAAACCATTGTGCAGAATATTTTTTTATAAGCTCTTCATTGTGTTCTTCAATATCGATCAGGGCATAATAAGCAACTGAAACTGTTCTCTCAACAGGATCCCGGTCTACCTTACTAAATATATAAAGTTGTTCCATAAATATATTTTGGATACCTGTAAGTTTAAAAAGAATCCTACTTGCAGCTTCATCGAGAACTTCATTTTTTTTCAGAAACCCTCCCATTAAGGACCATTCTCCTTTCCTAGGTTCAAGATCCCTTTTTATTAATAATATTTTTAAATCTTCCTTGTCAAACCCAAAGATGATGCAATCAACTGCCATTAAAACCTTGTCTTCAGAACTATAGTTTTTCAAAATGATCCTATTTTTGGTTAAAGATATAAAGTATGTTTAATTTTTAATAAATATTTTACTTCTGTTTAAGAAAAAACAAATAAATATAAACTATTAGTCGTGTATCCTAATTAAAGAATTATTTCGAACTATGTTCTGTAATAAGTATTGACAATGAAAATGGTGATAATTACTCTGGAAACCTTTATTTTCATAAAATTAAATCTGATAAGTTAACAATATTTAAGTTAAAAATTTGTGAAAATTTATTTGTTAAGATATAATAATATTTTTTATATTTGGAAATGTAGTATTAACATTTATTAATCTTAAATGAAATTATGTCAAAAATTCAATTATTCAATTATTTTAGGCTATCATTACGAAAAGGTTTTCGTTTAATAACAGTATTGTTGGTTTTGTTTAGTGTTTTTGAAGTAAATGCACAAACAGATACAAATATTCAAGGTACTGTTACTTCTGAAAATGATGGGTTAGCCTTACCGGGAGTAAACGTAATAGTTAAAGGATCTTCTCGCGGAGTAATTTCTGATTTTAATGGAAATTACTCCATTAGTGCATCGTCCAATGAAATTCTTGTTTTTTCTTTTGTAGGTTATAAAACTCAAGAAATTCCTGTTGGTAACAGAACCGAAATAGATGTCAATTTATTTGATGACGCTACTTCTTTAAACGATATAGTAGTGGTGGGTTACGGATCTCAAAAAAAGGCGGATTTAACAAGTGCGGTAGCAACAGTCAAAGCTGAAGATTTTGTTAAAGGAGCGGTACAAGATGCAGGACAATTAATACAGGGAAAAGTTGCCGGTTTAACTGTTGCCGCTCCAAGTGGTAACCCAACTGATGGTACACAGATTTTATTACGTGGAAATACAACTTTATATGGAGCGAATTCTAACCCCTTAATATTAATTGACGGAATTCCTGGTAATCTAAGAACAGTAGCTCCTGAAGATATAGAATCTATTGATGTTCTTAAAGATGGTTCAGCAGCAGCTATTTATGGTGTTCGCGGCTCTAATGGGGTGATTATAATAACTACCAAAAGGGCAAAAGGAACGATTACTAGTGGTATTGATTATACCCATTATATAACCACTCAAGTTATTTCAAAAAAGTTGGACATACTTACGGCTCAAGATTATAGGAATCAGATAGAAGCTGGGACAAGAGATGCATCCTGGGATGCTGGAGAAAACACTGACTGGTTAAAAGAAGCAACTCAATTACCGTTTACAAATGTTGACAATCTTACTATAAAAGGTGGAGATAGTAAAACAAATTACCTGGCCTCTGCAAATTATAGTGCTCAGGAAGGTATTTTTAACAAAAGCGATAATACTACATTTATCGGAAGAATTGATGTGAATCATTCTATGTGGGATGATAAAATAAAAATTAATTTAGGAATATTAAATCAGATAAATAATTTCACCCAAAACACAAATGGAGGTAGTTTTAATGGTTGGATCTATAGACAAACTGTCATAAGGAATCCAACAGAGCCTGTGCGTAACTCGGATGGAGATTTTTATGAACAAACAGGAAATTTCGATTACGAAAATCCATTGGCTCTTATATATGAAAGTGATGGTGAGTCCAAAAATGTAAATTCACGTATGAATGCAACAATTACATACAGGCCTATTTATGACTTAAAATTTTCAGCTCTTTTTTCTTACTCAAGATTTAATGGTAACAATGGGTATTCAGAGAGCAAAAAACATATTTCTAATGTTAAAAACGGAGTAAATGGCTATGCAGCAAAAAGCTCTTATTTATCTATTGACCGATTGACAGAATGGACGGCAGAATATTCGAAATCTATATTAGACCATCACTTTGTGCTATTGGGCGGTTATGCCTATCAGGAAAATGTTTCCTCCAACACGTATGTTGACAATCAAGATTTCCCAACTGATATTTTTGGTTATAATAATTTAGGGTTGGGTGAAGGCTTGAAGAATAGTAAGGCAAACATCGGAAGTGGTAAATCAGAAACAAACCTAATTAGTTTTTTTAGTAGACTAAATTATAACTATAAGAATAAATATTTGTTAATGGCAAGTTTAAGACATGAGGGTGCCAGTCAGCTATATGGAGCCAGTAATCCTTGGGGTAATTTTTGGGGTGTTTCAGGAGGTTGGAGAATTTCCAATGAGAACTTCATGAAAAATCAGGATTTGTTTGATGATTTAAAACTACGGGTTGGTTATGGTATAACTGGAAATCCACCATCCATTGGTTTTCTTAGTCAGCCTTTGATAACTTATGGAGATTATGTGTATTCAAATGGGAAATGGACAAGAATCCTGGTTCCTGCTACAAATGCTAACCCAGCAATAAGATGGGAGGAAAAAGAAGAAGTGAATATTGGGGTTGATTTTAGCTTATTTACAGGCAGAATAAGTGGTAATATTGATGTATATAATCGACGGATTAATGGACTTCTTTACAACTTTGAGGTTCCAAGTCCCCCAAATTTGTATCATAGTACAACAGCCAATGTAGGTAAGATGGAAAATAAAGGTTTGGAGATAATGTTGAATTTTGTTCCCGTAAAATCAAAAGATTTTACGTGGAATACTAACCTAAGTTATTCAACCAATACTAACAAATTAATCAGTTTATCAAATGACCTTTATCAAACAACTACTCCTTATTTCACTACAGGATTTGCTGGTATACCTATTCAAACCTTTACCCATATTGTGACAATCGGTCAGAATATTGGCGATTTCTATGGATATAAAGTAATTGATATTGATGATAGTGGGAAATGGATTTATGAAGGTGAGGATGGTCAACCTGTTAATTACGATGATTTTGCACATAGTTTTGAAGATAAAAAAGTAATTGGTAACGGAATTCCAAAATATTATGTGGGTTGGAACCATAATTTTAAATATAAAAATTTTGATTTCGGTATTACGATGAGAGGTGCATTTGGTTATCAGATCATCAATTCTCAAAGAATGTATATGGAAAACCCTGCTATTCAAAATTATAATATTTTAAAGACTGCTTATGAACCTGTTTTTGGAAAAACGGTCTTGAATGTAAATGCATTGGAGCTTAATAGCTATTATGTAGAAGATGGGGATTTCTGGAAAATAGATAATCTTACTTTTGGGTATAATTTTAATAATCTTAATTCCAGCTATTTAAAAGGTGCGCGTGTTTATGTATCCTCTTTAAATACGTTAACTATTACTAAGTATAAGGGTTTAGATCCAGAAGTAAACAGACTTGGATTAAATCCAGGAATAGATGAACGTGATAAGTATCCAACCACCAGATCATTTACTTTAGGAGTGAATCTAAATTTTTAAAATATCAAGGTAAAATTTAAACAAATACCTAGTGGAAATTTAAAATAAATCATTTAAAATAAATTAGACATGAAAAAGTTCAAAATATTTTATCTAGTTATTGTAGTATTTGTCTCTATCGTAACTATAACTGCCTGCACCAAGTTAAAAGATGAACCATTTACAAGCATAATATCAACTTCATTTGATCCTACCACAGAAGATGTTGCTGCACTGGTAGGAGCAGCATATTCTCAATGGCGTTTTATATTACTGGACTGGAATGGCTTGTGGCGAGCCCAGGAAGTCACGGGAGATCAATTAGTAATACCAAAACGTCCTTGGGGTTGGTTTGATGATGGTGTATATCAAAGGTTGCATAAACACACCTGGACCAGTGATGATGAAATAGTTAGAAATACATGGGGAAGAACATATGCTGGAATTACAAATTGCAATAGGGTTATTTTTCAGATAGAATCAGGACTTATTCCTATTACTGTTAACAAGGAAGCAACCCTTGCAGAATTGAAAGTTCTCCGAGCTTCCTATTATTCGATTTTGTGTGACTTCTATGGGAATGTTCCAATTGTAACTGAGTTTGACCTCCCACAGGGGTTTTTACCTGAACAAAATACTCGGATGGAAGTATATAATTTTATTATTAATGAACTTACAGATAACATCCCTTTATTAAGTTCTGAAAATAATGGAACTACTTATGGCAAGTTTAATAAATGGGCGGGTTATACATTACTTGCAAAAATGTATTTAAATGCAGAGGTATATACAGGAACGCCAAATTGGGCCGATTGCATCACGGCTTGCGATGCTATTATAGATTCAGGTGCTGGATTTATTTTAGAGTCCTCACAGAAAAATGTATTTGTAACAGAAAATCAAAATTCAAAAGAAATCATTTTTGCATTACCTATGGATGAGGATTATACTGACAACTGGAACGCGTTTGATCTTCACATGCAAACATTGCAACAAGAGAACCAAGCGACATATAATCTTAAAAACACACCTTGGGGAGGTATATGTGCTATTCCTCAATTTATAACCACATTTGACCAGAGTGATGCAAGATATCTGAATAATTGGATAAAAGGACAACAATATACTTCCTCAGGCCAATTACTCTATGTTGCTCAGGGAGATTTTAAGGATCAACCTTTAAAATTTATTAATGAATTACCCGGACTTGAAAAAGGAGAATCTGTACATGGATTCCGACTTGGGAAATTTGAAATAGCAATGGGAGCAACTAATAGGCTAAGTAATGACTTTCCTGTTTACCGTTATGCTGATGTGCTAATGATGAAGGCTGAAAGCCTTCTTCGTATTGGGCAGGTTGATATTGCCGCTGACATTGTTACACAAGTGAGGCAGAGAAATTTTGAATCAGACCCTTCTAAAGCGATTGTAACAGGTGCTCAATTACAGATGGGTAGTTCATATATGTATGGACTTCAGGATGCGGTAAATGATCAATTTACAAATGAAGGTGGAGCAGATATTCAATTTGGCCGATTTTTAGATGAGTTGGGGTGGGAGTTTGATCAGGAAGGACATAGACGTACAGATATGATACGATTCGGAGCATTTTCTACAAAATCTTGGCTTTCTCATGCTGCAACCAATAATACAAACAGATCATTGTTCCCAATACCAAGAATAGAATTGGAGAAAAACAATAATCTAGTACAGAACCCTGGCTATTAATTAAAAAAATCTTGAACTTGCACTGGAAGGCCATCGTTTTGACGATATACGTTGGTGGGGATGGCTACAAGACCCCTCAAAATTTGCATTGTTAAAGCAAAGAGATCCTGAATTTGAAACCTATCAGCCAGGAAGGGAATATTTTCCAATTTCTCAGGTGGAAGTGGATAACAATCCTGGAACTCAACAAAATATGGGGTATTAACAATAGAATATAAAGATTGCATTAACCATAGTTAACATCATATAGCAAACTACTTAATTTGTTATATGATGTTATAATTAGAAAATTATATGATAAATTCTATACATAAGATTGTTTTATTAATCACCTTTTCACTTGGGGGAATCGCTATAAATGCTCAGGAAACTACCGAAATTACAATATTAGATTCGAATGATGCCCCTATAATTAGTAAACACATTTATGGACATTTTGCCGAACATTTGGGACGTTCAATTTACGATGGATTATATGTTGGAGAAGATAGCCCAATCCCTAACACTGATGGGATTAGGAATGATCTTATAGCAGCCCTTAAGGATATTAAA
>Ga0314774_1001471_pt1 | contig 14950 bp, 12 predicted proteins | sample MetaGCBIA2018_FD_204515 | JGI IMG/M metagenome (GOLD analysis project Ga0314774, IMG submission 204515) | Cryopeg brine microbial communities from Beaufort Sea near Barrow, Alaska, United States - CBIA 2018 | ecosystem: Environmental > Aquatic > Marine > Coastal | place: USA: Alaska | collected... | reverse complement strand
CTCATCGACAACGTGTGACCCATCCGCCAAGCACACCGCAGCGCTCAGACGACGGCCAACATTTCGCGAGCATTTAGCAAATGAGGCACGCACCCCATTTCGCGAGCACTTTAGATGAGTCTCGTCGGGGACTTTGCAAAGGCCCTGCCGATACGATATAATAAGCGACACAGCTAGTGGTCCTGTGTTTCATCCGGCCCGGGGCGGGACTATCGGCCCTGTTTGGGTCGGCGTGGACAGGTTTTCGGGGCATCGCACGTGATCCCTCACTATCTACTGCTACTGCTACTGCGGGGAACTATTAAACTTCATACTCGGTCACGTTTGGCGCGGACAGCGTTCGTTTTCGCAAGCGCTCTGGTCTTGGCTGCGCTGGCTCCACTGTCCGCTCAAGCTGCCACGTCCACCATCCCTGTGGGTACCAACCCGTCCGGGGTGGCGGTGAATGAGTCGACGGATACCGTCTACGTCACCAACATCGGCTCCAGTTCGGTGTCGGTGATTGATGGGGTGACTGGTGTGGTGACTTCTACCATCCCTGTGGGTGCCAGCCCGTACGGGGTGGCGGTGAATGAGTCGACGGATACCGTCTACGTCGCCAACAGGGGCTCCAGGTCGGTGTCGGTGATTGATGGGGCGACTGGTGCGGTGACTTCCACCATCACTGTGGGCAGCGGCCCGGTCGCGGTGGCGGTGAATGAGTCGACGAATACCGTCTACGTCGCCAACTACAGCTCCAGTTCGGTGTCGGTGATTGATGGGGTGACTGGTGTGGTGACTTCTACCATCCCTGTGGGTGCCAGCCCGTACGGGGTGGCGGTGAATGAGTCGACGGATACCGTCTACGTCACCAACAGCGGCTCCGGTTCGGTGTCGGTGATTGATGGGGCGACTGGTGCGGTGACTTCCACCATCACTGTGGGTCCCAACTCGACCCTCGGGGTGGCGGTGAATGAGTCGACGAATACTGTCTACGTCACCAACCTCTGGGACAGGTCGGTGTCGGTGATTAGTGGGGTGACTGCTGCGGTGACTTCCACCATCACTGTGGGTGACCTCCCGGCCGGGGTGGCGGTGAATGAGTCGACGGATACCGTCTACGTCACCAACATCGGCTCCAATTCGGTGTCGGTGATTAGTGGGGCGACTGGTGCGGTGACTTCTACCATCCCTGTGGGTGACAGCCCGTCCGGGGTGGCGGTGAATGAGTCGACGGATACCGTCTACGTCGCCAACGGCGGCTCCAATTCGGTGTCGGTGATTGTGGCCGCTCCGACAGTGACGGCTGTTACGCCGTCTAGTGGTGCGCTTGCTGGTGGCACGTCGGTGACATTGACCGGTACAGGCTTCACCGGTGCCACGGGTGTGACCTTTGGTGGCACGTCGGGCACAAGCGTGGTGGTGGTCTCGGCGACGAGTATCACGGTGACGAGCCCTTCGCATGCTGCGGGTGCCGTGGATGTTGTGGTGACCACTCCTGGTGGCACGGGGACGAGCGTGGGCGGGTTCACGTATGTGGCCGCTCCGGCGATTACGACTACTTCGCTTCCGGCAGGCACGGTCGGTACCGCGTACTCACAGACAGTTGTCGCGTCGGGGTTTCCTGCGCCCACGTTCGCTGTGACGACCGGTGCACTGCCGGCCGGCTTGGTGTTGGCTTCGGCGACCGGGGTGATCTCGGGAACCCCAACAACGGCGGGTTCTTCCACGTTCACGATCACGGCGACCAATAGTGCCGGGACAGCCCAACAGGCTTACACAGTCGCGGTTGCGGCGACGGTGCCCGGGGCTGCTACTGCGGTGGCGGCCACAGCCGGTAACACGCAGGCCACAATCACCTGGACGGCTCCGACTAGTACGGGTGGTTCGGCAATCACCGGGTACACGGTCACCGCCACCGATACGACGACACCAGCCAATGGTGGACAAACCGTGACAGGCACCGGTTCTCCACTTACCGTGACCGGCCTCACTAATGGGGACAGCTACACGTTCACGGTGACCGCGACGAACGCTGTCGGCACCGGCGCCGCCTCCGCAGCATCCAGCCCCGCCACACCAGCAACAACGGTGGTCACACCGGTGCCGACGCCGGCGGATTCGTCGCTGGCCGCCACCGGTTCGGACCTAGCGCTGCCAATGGGACTGGCCGGACTTCTGCTGATAGCTGGGCTGGCTGTGCTCGGTGCCGCACGGTTGCGCAGTCGTTCGGGAGATCAGCTCCTAGATGAATGAGTGCTATTAAGCGGTTGCGGCGTGGGCGCTGTTAATCTATGGTGGCGGGTGTTAGATCCTGTGCGTGAAAACTGACCTTAACACTCTCCCCACCACACTTTACGTTCATCTTGATGACCGGATCATGCCCGCGCTCGGCTTTTCGAGTGATCCTCACCCCGGTCGTAAGCCCACACTCAGCGACGTCGAGTTGCTCTGCTTGATCGTCGCCCAGCAGCTGCTCGGGATCGCGTCAGAGCGCAAGTGGATCCGCCACGCCCACAAACATTTGAAGGGCATGTTCCCGAACCGGCCGCGCAAAATCCTCGGCTGGGCAACCCCGGCCGAGGTATTCCAAGAACTACGCTCCCAATAGGCCACATCCGCATGTTGCACTCCGGACTAGAACTCGGGGTGCGGGCCTGCGGCGCAGGGGCAAGGCCCACTTCGTCCTCGCAGAGCACTCGCTCCTCCGTCGCTCGCGCCCACGTCCAGCCTTCTGAACGCCTTCTGAACGCCTTCCGCTCAGCCACGCAACGCCGTTTCTCTTTGTTGGCGGGTTCGTCCTCGGGTCGTTAGCTCAGCACTGCACCCGCTTGCGGTGTTCAGACCGCTGCTGGTCGGGTTGCTGGGGGCGCGCCCCCAGCTCGCGTGCACGTTCGGGGTTTAGCTGGTGACTGCGTATGCGAAACAGATAATCCCCACCGGTCATTTTCCTGTCGCATAGGGGCTGTGCAGGACAACGGTAGCGAGGCTTTCGCTACCGGTAGGCATCACTGACAGGACCAACCATGACGAAGACCACGCCCCAGGATTATTCGGATGCGCAACTCACGCAGCTTGCCGATGCTTTCGAGTCGGCTTGGCCGGGCGCTGCGGCTCAGCCGGCCCAGATGATTGATGGCTCCTGTGCTGGCGTACAGCCGCGACTCTCCCAGTACGGCGTTTTGGTTGCTATTGCATTCGAGGACCAAGGTTTCCGGAATGTGTTTGAGATGGTGATGGGAAACCGCTCGCAAACGGAATGTGCTTGGAATCTCGGCATCATGCCTTGCGTGTTCGCGAATTACATCATCAACAAGTAGCGCCGAGTCCGGGGGCGCCCCAGAATCGGGGCGGCTGGGATGGTTGCTCGGTGTTGGGCGTTTGTTCTACCTGACAGCCTGGGAGTGGCCCCGGACTGTCCTCGTCCAGCCCCCGACAGCCCCACTGACGCGCCCCGTTGCTCTCCGAGGCTGGCCTTTCCAACACTGTTTCGCACTCGATGCGGGGTGGGGTGGTTCCTCTGCCGCGCCTTGAACCCGATGCGTAGGCTCCGCGGTGGCTGAACGACGTTGTGCGTGGGGGCCTGCAATGTGGGCGTGTGGCTGCGGCAGAGATGCACGGGCCCAGGTCACGCTACGAACACTTGCCGGGTCCGGGCAAGCCACCTATGACGTCTGCGATGCGTGGTTTCTTCTTTGGATTCGATGGCTTTCTTTTCTTGGGCACGATGCCCCGTTTACGATCGACCAGTCGGCGCTCCTCCGCCTCCTGCCCGCGCTGCGTGAGAGGCGCAGCCGCGTCCTTGGTGCGCTGCAAGTGGAGCAACTGGGCACCCGTGGGCCTTTTCGCTTCTCATCGTCAGGTAGGTGAGGGCTGACACGCCCGTACTGGCAGAGGCGTCCGCGCACTGCGAGGTGCTCGCGCACGCTGACGTCGAGGTTTATCCCCGGGCTGTCCGCATTCTGGGCATTGGGGCTGGAGGTCGTCATCCGGCATGTTCGGTCATGGCATTACGTCGGCCTCTGCGATAGGTCTAAGGCCGTCAGGTCGATCCTGTGGTGAGACGCAATCTCGGCGCAGCGGGCCGAGCATATCTATGTCGGTATGCACTTTCGGGAGGAAGGTCTAATCTGGGCGTCATGACTAATGAGGCGTTTGATGAATCCACGTTGCAGGCCATCGGTGAGTTGCTTGCATTAGGAGAGCAAGAGGGCTTCGGAATCACGTTTGTACCCGATGACTCAGGGTGGTCAGTCGGCTACATGCGGGGCATGGCTGGCGGAGATCTGCTCGCGGGTTTCGACCTCGGCGATACGGTGCGCGGGGCGGTCCGCCCACTGCTTGATCTCTCTCAGCAATACAAGGATGCGCGTCGTGAGCGGGAGGGCAAGTGAGCCAGTTCGAGGATGAGGAACACACTGAATTCTTCCGCGTAGAGAAGCCGGGCGCCGAGGACTTGGTCATCTCGCGAGCGGCCATGACGCTATCGGCTGCGGGTCTGTCCAACAGTGTGGCTGAGGGCACTCCCGGCTTCATCTCGGATGAATACCTCAGCGCTATCGCGGCGGAGACCACGCTCACCGCAATTGAGCTCGTGACCGCTGGGGAGTGGCGGAGGGTAGAGGATGGCTACCGCGTGACCGACCCCAAGATGCAGGAGTTTGCGGACAGCCTCTGGAGACGACAGAGGGAGTTCAGCGACTGGACGCTGTCGCCGGAGGACTGCTCCACGCACTCGGAGGGCCCGAACTCTAGGGGTCGCTGCGTCCGCTGTGGCACACCCGTAGAGACCGACTAGGCGAGCGTCTTAGCTGTTTCGTTAACCCTGCAACTCGGTCAGGTGGGGTCATCATGCCCGAAACTAAGAATGCCCTGCTCGGCAACGTCGATGCAGGCCGGCGCCGTGACCGCCCATACGCCACTGCGCCTTCAGGACACATGGCAGGCGCAGCGGTAGCGATGATGGTGGAAGCCTTGCTGGCGAGCCTAGAACCGCGCACAGATCCAGAATGCGCCAACCTCCTGTCCTCATAGCCGTACTCGGCCCTGCTGTCCGCCAGGCCGACGGGGTGTATGCGGGAATCCCCTCGGTGATCCAAGCGATCGCCCCAAACGCTGTTCCTCTGACCGCCGACTTGGATGACTTGGCGAAGCTACGCCGAAGCGCCGCACTGTGCGAAGCGGTTCGTGATCTGACTCGTGGCGATCGGCGGCTGCTCGGCGAGCTCTCAATCGCAGCGCGTAGGAGCGATGGTGACTTTTTGGCGGAGCTCGTCAGGCACAAGCTTTTGAGCCTGCTGGTGGTGCGCAGAGCGGGCAAGGTGTGATGCGGGCGAACCGTTCCGCCGTGGTGGCAGAACGGAAGCGCGATGGTCGTGGTCCAGTCACGCGCCTGTTGCTGGCATATGTTGCGCGCCGATGGTGAACTCAGTAGGCATGGACATCCAGGTGACGGCCGTGGCTTATACTGCAAAATGTCACATTAGATGTCATAATGTATCACCGAGCTTCGGCTTAGGGAGCAGTTTGTCGCAGGAGCTGCACGCATGCTAATTGGACGAATGTCACATTAGCCGCATGTTTGTACCGCGATGGTGAAAGTCTATTCCGCAATACGTCACAGGGAGCTGCACATGTCTATCTTCACCGTAGATGATCTCGGGAGCCGCCAGGCGGCATCCAGAGCAGTTTCGAGCGGGAAACTCATCAGGCTCACAACCGGGCTGTACTCAGACGAAGTTCGCCGCACCGCAGAGGACATCGTCCGCAGCAGATGGGTCGAGGTTGTAGGGAAACTGCTGCCCGAAGCCGTAATTACCGACCGCACGGGATTCAGCGGCACCCCCGTGGACGGTCACCTCTACGTAGACCATCTACGCCTTCGCGAGCTCGCGCTTCCCGGCCTCACCATCGTCCCGAGCGGAAACCCTGACGCCGGACCATTACCAGGCGACACCCCAACAGGCACCGGCATCTACATCGCATCGGAACAGCGGGCCCTGCTCGACAACCTTCGGCCAAGCCGTGCGGTCAAAGGCAGGCCGCCACGGACGTTGACCCGCGACGAGCTTCACGACCAAGTCGTCAGACTAACCACGTCAAGGACTGCGGAACAACGGGAGCGCCTACTCGGCGCGGTGAACGAGCTTGGGATTGCGACCGGACGACCCGACATGGCCGACAGCATCAACGTGTTCTTCCAGGCAGCCGCCGGTGAACGACCAACAGTCAAATCCGGATCCCGGTCCATGAAAGCCGCACAAGCCGGCAGTCGATACGACACCGGCCGAGCCCGGCTGTTCAAATCACTCGCGACCCAGCTCAGCTCAATGGCCCCGAGACCCAGACCCGAACCCCGACCAGAGGACCGCACCTACCTGCCGTTCTTCGAAGCGTATTTCTCCAACTACATCGAAGGCACCGAGTTCACTGTCGACGAAGCGGCGCAGATCGCGCTCCACGGGCAAATCCCCGACGATAGGCCGGAGGATGCACACGACATCGCCGGAACGTACCGCATCGTCAACGACCTGGAGCACATGCGACAACCTATCGACACCGCGGACGACCTGATAGCAATTCTCAAGCACCGTCACGCTGCGATTATGGAGGGCCGCTCGAACAAAAATCCTGGTCAGTTCAAAGCCAGGGGGAACCGAGCGGGGATGACCGAGTTCGTGGCGCCAGACATGGTCGAGGGGACGCTCCGGGCCGGATGGCATGAACTGGAGAGCATCGACGACCCGTTCGCCCGCGCGACGTTTATGATGTTCCTCATCTCTGAAGTGCATCCGTTCGATGACGGCAACGGTCGGACCGCGCGAATCATGATGAACGGCGAACTGTTGAGGCTCGGCGAATCACGAATCATCATCCCCACGGTCATCCGTGACGAATATCTTTCCGGGCTCACAGCTCTGACTCACAATGACAGGTCAGCGGCCCTGGTGTCCGTTCTCGACTTCGCTCAGAGGTACACCCGACAGGTCGACTTCACAGAGTTCAACCAGGCGACACGGACACTGACCGAAACCGGTGCGTTCCTGACTTCTAAGCAGGCGGAGGAGCAGTACATCCGGCTCACACTCCCGAACAGCGTGGTGCGAGAGTTCCCGCCCGCCAGCCGAGGCCAGGGCGTGTCGGTACAGGCGCGACGGAAGAACACAGGCGAGCCGGGTATCGGTGGTCTGTACACCGGTAAGCACCATGACGAAGACGATGTCGAGCTTCCCGACCTCGGGCTGTAGTTCAGGCGAATAGGTGCGCCGCATCAACCTCGGGTGAGTTCGACAACGAACCTGATTGGAGTCCCGTCTGTCAGTTCGGCCGGCACCGGCAGTACACCATCACAGAACCAGCGATACGCGGTTTGCGGATGAACATCATTGGCCAAGGCCCAGTCTTTTAGCTTCACAACAAAGGAACATGCGGCGAAACAGGGCTGACCGTAAAACGGAAGCGAATCAGGACGAACTAACGCTCACCAGACATTGAGCAGTTGCCAACCCCCAGTAGTTTTGGGGGCACGCGGACCACGAGCCTCGCCCCTAGAAGCTGAGGTAGACATGGTGCTGCTCCTCGCGGATGATCGCCGGTTTGGGTCTGTTGACCATGCGTCGACCTACACCAAGTCAACAGCGCAGATGATCTCGGCCTGACAATCCCTATACAGCGGGAGGTGGTGCACTCTGTGCCGATGGAGCGACTTTGGGAGGAGATTTGCTTGCAAATCTCACGACTGTCTCGTGTGTCCGATACTCTCGGACAGACCGCCCGAAAACGAAGGAAACCCAGTGACGACGAGCATCCACGACATTCTCGGCGAGCTGCGATTGATTGCCTATGACGAGCGCGACAAGGGCGATCGCTTCGAGCGGCTGATGCAGGCGTACCTCGCGACCGAGCCACAGTACGCACAGCTTTACAGTGACGTGTGGATGTGGACCGATTATCCACAGCGCGGCAAACGCCAGGACACCGGTATCGATCTGGTAGCCCGCGGTCGCGACACCGGAGAACTGACGGCTATCCAATGCAAGTTCTTTGACCCTTCAACTACAGTCACCAAACCGATGCTTGATTCGTTCCTGGCGGCATCGAGCAAAAATCTTGAGGGCACCCCCGAGTTCACCGCGCGGTTAGTGATCTCAACCAGTGACTCCTGGGGACGCAACGCTGAGGATGCGGTTGGGTTGAGAATCAGAACCCGCCTGTGCAGCGACTCCGGGTTCAGGGTCTGGATAACTCAGCAATCGATTGGGAACAGTTCTCGCTAGCGAAACCAGGGGAGCTGACTAAGAAGGCGGCCAAACAGCCGTTCCCGCATCAGGAGTTGGCGATCTTGAAGGTTGTCGCCGACGGCTGGCCAGCAGCAGAAACTTACTGGCCAACAATGCTGGAACCACCGAAAACGTTCCCGCCCGTCGTTGCCGGGTTATGCGGGTTGGCGGCGGCGGGTGAGGAGTGCGATTCCGGCGAGGAGCAGGGCGGCGCCGATTCCGGCGGGGATGGCGGGGATGCCGACGCCGGTTGCGGCGAGGGCTGTCTCGGTCGTGCCGGTCGGGGTGGCGGGTACGGCAGTGTAGCGGGCGAAGAGGGTCATGTCGCCGGTCACGGTGTCGGTGGTGAAGTTCCAGGTGGTGCCGCCGGTCGCGGCGGTGTACCAGCCGTCGAATGTGTGGTCCGTCTTAGTGGCCGCGGCCTGGGCGGTGGCGGTGGTTCCGACGACGGTCTCGACCGGGTCGATGGTGGTTCCGTCGTTGGTGTCGTAGGTGAGGATCGCGATCGCCTGGGTGGTGTACCCGTTCCAGGAGGAGGGGGTGAATCCGCCGCTGGTCTGCGGGTTGCCGTAGCTCCAGTAGTAGCTCACCAACGGGTCACTGGTGAACACGTTCGAACCGAAGGTAGCCGGTGCTGCCCCGAGGAACCTCACCGAGGCGAGGTCGCTATTGTTGGCGAACGCGTAGTCGCCGAGGGTGGTGAGGGTGTCGGGCAGGGTCACCGAGGTGAGGGAGTTGGCTTCGAACGCGCCTTCGCCGATGGTGGTGAGGGTGTCGGGCAGCGTCACCGAGGTGAGGGCGTTGTTGTAGAACGCGCCTTCGCCGATGGTGGTGAGGGTGTCGGGCAGCGTCACCGAGGTGAGGGCGTTGTTGTAGAACGTGTTGTTGCCGAGGGTGGTGAGGGTGTCGGGCAGCGTCACCGAGGTGAGGGCGTTGTTGTAGAACGCGCCGTCGCCGAGGGTGGTGAGAGTGTCGGGCAGGCTCACCTCGGTGAGGTCGTTGCCTTCGAACGCGTAGCCGCCGATGGTGGTGAGGGTGTCGGGCAGCGTCACCGACGTAAGCGAGTTGATGGCGAACGCGTAGTTGCCGATGGTGGTGAGGGTGTCGGGCAGGGTCACCGACGTAAGGGAGTTGATGGTGAACGCGGCGTCGCCGATGGTGGTGACGGTGTAGTCCGTTCCGCCGATGGTCACGGTGGCCGGGATCGTGACGACGGATCCTGAGGCGGAGTCGTAGTCAGTGGCGGTGGCGCCGGCGGGGACGTTGGTGGTGTCGGCGGTGTAAGTGATCCCGCCACTGGTGGTGCTGACTTCGGCGGCGTAGCGGGCGAAGAGGGTCATGTCGCCGGTCACGGTGTCGGTGGTGAAGGTCCAGGCGGTGCCGCCGGTCGCGGCGGTATACCAGTCGTCGAATGTGTGGTCCGTCTTGGTCGGCGCGGTCGGCGCGGTCGCGATCGACCCGACGACGGTCTCGACCGGGGCGATGATGGTTCCGCCGTCGGTGTCATAGTCGAGGATCGCGATCGCCTGGGTCGCGTACCCCTTCCACGTGGGGGTGGTGAATCCGCCGCTGGCCTGCGAGTCGCCGTACTTCCAGTAGTAGCTCACCATCGGGTCACTGGTGAACACGTCCAAACCGAAGGTAGCCGGTGCTGCCCCGAGGAACCTCACCGAGGCGAGGTCGCTATTGTCGGCGAACGCGGAACTGCCGATAGTGGTGAGAGTGTCGGGCAGGGTCACCGAGTCGAGGGCGTTGTTGTAGAACGCGTTGTTGCCGATGGTGGTGAGCGTGTCGGGCAGGGACACCGAGGTAATGGCGTTGTTGTAGAACGTGTACTGGCCGATGGTGGTGAGCGTGTCGGGCAGGGACACCGAAGTGAGGGCGTTGGCGGCGAACGCGGCTTCGCCGAGGGTGGTGAGCGTGTCGGGCAGGGACACCGAGGTGAGGGCGTTGTAGGCGAACGCGGAGTCGCCGAGGGTGGTGAGCGTGTCGGGCAGGGACACCGAGGTGAGGGAGTTGTCGAGGAACGCCCAGTCGCCGATGGCGGTGAGGGTGTCGGGCAGGGTCACCGACGTGAGGTCGTTGTCGCGGAACGCGGAGTCGCCGAGGGTGGTGAGAGTGTCGGGCAGGGACACCGAGGTAAGGAGGTTGCTGTAGAACGCCCATTCGCCGATGGTGGTGAGAGTGTCGGGCAGGGACACCGACGTAAGGTCGTTGCCGGCGAACGCGTAGTCGCCGATGGTGGTGAGGGTTTCGGGCAGGGACACCGACGTGAGGGCGTTGGCGGCGAACGCCCATTCGCCGATGGTGGTGAGGCTGTTGGGCAGGGTCACCGAGGTGAGGGCGTTGCTGTAGAACGCGTCGTCGCCGATGGTGGTGACGGTGTACTCCGTTCCGCCGATCTCCACGGTGGGCGGGATCATGACGGCGGATCCTGAGGCGGAGGCGTAGTCAGTGGCGGTGGCGCCGGCGGGGACGTTGGTGGTGTCGGCGGTGTAAGTGACCCCGCCGCTGGTGGTGGTGACCTCCGCGGCGTGGGCGGGGGTGGCAACGGTGCCGAAGACCAGGAAAGCGGTCAGGCCAATAACAGCGAGTGGACTTGTGGCGCGCATGGATACTCCCCGGTTGATCGACCCGATCAACATCCGGCGGGTGGTCGCGGGACAGAGAATGCGGCTAACGCGACCTTTCCACACCACATCAGCCTTGTCAAATGGTAACTAGTCAGGCTCTTTCCTGGGGGTGGCGGGTTTGGCCGTTACCGGCGGATTAAAAATATTTTGGCCCTTTTCCCTATAACGATGGCGTGATGGTCAGGGCCCCACGCACGGCGAGTTGCTTCGCACGGTCGCTGACCTGATGAAAGAGAACAATGCTCTGCGAGAAGAGCATCAGGCAACGGTCAGTCGGCTGGAGAATCGGGTCGACGCGGGCCTAAACATCAAAGGGTTGGCCTCTCGTAAATGCGGCTCGCGCTCCGCCATCGACTGGATCATCGAGCGGTATCAGGTCAAGACCGACAAGGCATCTGGAATCATCAACGACCCCAACGATTGGGCCGACGAGCAGGGCAACCCGCGTTACATCCTCGACCTGCTCGCCCGTATCGTGACCGTCAGCGTCGAAACGGTGAAGATCGTGAAGTCACTGCCGCCGCTCGAACATATTTAGGAGAAACCTTGCAAGAATCTGAATACAAGGGCCACGGGCTCTGGGCTGAGCTTGGGTCTGCGGCAACGGTAATTGAAGAGATCGACAGGACCGGCGACGCGGAGACCATTAGGTCGCTAGACGAGTTACGCGAGTTGCTCGCCATCTCTTCAAGTTTTGAAGACGGTGAGTGGACTTTGGTCAGTGACGCAATGCTCGCCCAAGCACAACAGTCGTGGGCTGTGATTTCGAGCCATCTGACCAACTTTCAGTCCAGCCCGCAGCAAACGTACATCGACCAGGCTCTCACCCAAACGGAGTCTTTGCGGACGCAATTGGTTGGTCTCCCTCGCCCGCTCGCACACGGCCCAGCGCAAGCAAATCTCACTAGGGCCTTCAACCGCTACCGCGAAGAGTTGGACGCCAGCCGCGCTCGGATAGTCGAACGTCTAAACGAGGTGTTGGAAGGCGCAAACTCGCGCGAGTCAGTGCTGACTCAGTCTGTCGATGAGCTCAAGGACGAATTGGAGACAGCTCGCAAATCGGTAGCCGCGCTAGAGGAACGAATCGCGCAAGGCGAAACCAGGCTCGATTCTGCGCTCACTGCGAATAACGAGACCTTCAACGCTGGACAGACAAGTCGTGAAACCCATTTCAAGGGATGGCTCAGTGAACGCGAGAAGGGCTTCGGCGATCTCGCCGCACCGCACCTAACTTCGATCGAACAAGCTCAGTTAGCCGCTCAAAAGCAGCTAAAGGTGATCAGCGATCTCCGCAGCTCCACTGTGGAGATGTCCCAACTCGCAGCGGGCGATATTCTTGCAGATCAATACGGCGAGTACGCAAAGTCTGAGCGCACCGCCTCCTACGTCGCATACGGAGTGGGCGTGCTGGCCGCGCTCGGTAGCATCGCCATCATCTTGTTCGCATTTGGCAGCATCCAATCCGAACTCGACTGGCAAAACGTCACGCTCAAGTTCGCCCTGACGGTGGCTGCGGGCGGACTTGCTGCGGTCGCGTTCCGTTTCGGTGGACAGGCAGTTCGGCGTTCAACCAGCTTCAAGCGACAAGAGCTGGAGCTTCGTGCCCTCCAACCGTTCCTCAAGGACGTCGCGGGCGCTGATCTAGCGAAGACCGCATTCCTTGAGCGCGCATTTGGGCGAGCTTGGGAGGACCCAGCAACTGGCAAGGGAGAGTCAGGTGTAAATGACTCGCTGGTGAAGCTAATCGCCTTGTTGGTCCAGGCTTCGCCGAGGGCGGGTAGTTAGTCCCTCGATCTGTGAGACGACTCCCTGGGTGGAACGCTATTTTGCAACCAGAGTACTAGGGCGTGTCTGAGTCGGGCTGCCAGACGGGTAGCCGCGCACCTGTAGGGCATGAACATGCCTCCTTTCCTTCGTTCCCATCCTTTGAGTGGCCAGCCGCGCCCCCTCATCTTTCTCGATGTTGATGGCTGTCTGAATCGTCAGCCGGTACTCCCGCGCAAGGATCGGGAGTGGGTGTCCGTTCGGCCCCTCTCTGGCTATTGGGTTGACGTCGATCATGCGGTGGTCGGTACGCTCGACGCCCTGCTCAAGGAGTTCCACGTCGAATTCAACTGGCTGACAACTTGGGGTCGAGATGTGGCTTATCTCGAAGACCTCTTCCGTGGCAAGCTCCGCGGCGGATTCGTGGTGGCGGAACGGCCAGAGGGACGGTTTGTAGCGATGGACTGGAAAATGAATGCGGTCCTTGCGCATCTCGCAAATCGGGGTGGCGCCCCGTATATATGGGTTGATGACGAGGCGATTTCGAGCGCAAAGCTGAGCAATTCGGATTTCGCGGGCGGCCGGGGCATCGGTGGTGAGCCTCGGCTGCTCATAGAGCCCGCACGGGACACGGGCCTCACGCATGAGCACATCTCATGCATCCAGGCCTTCCTGGAATTGCATGCTGCCCGGCGGTGAACGCCCAGCGCTTGGAGAGCGGTGCGGCTCCTCCGCATTGGCTCCAGGGTGCCGGCGCTGTGCCACCCCAGATACCCGCGGTGTTGACTCCTGGGCCAGCCCAGGTGGAAACTCCGAGCCGGCGAATAGTGGGCTGATGACATAGGGGCTGATGAGGCGGCGGTGGGTTAGGGAATTGGTGAACCGTAGGTGACGTGGGCTGCTGGGAAACGTTCGGCTTAGCGGAAAAGCCGGGCGGGCCCTGGGGAGGGGATGAAGGCGTTTCGGGCAGCACTCTGAGTGGCGATGCGATGGCGGCGAGGACTGAGGCACGAAGGACGAGCGGCCTAATGCCGCGGCACCCGGCGGATCGTACGCGTGGAGCATCCGAGGATCTCGGCAATTTCTGTGCTGGTGCGCCCAGCTTCGCGCATGCGGGCGACTTCAAGCTTCTGGGCGGTGCTGAGCGACGGCGGCCGCCCACCAACACGACCGCGAGCGCGAGCGGCAGCGAGACCATCGAGGGTGCGCTCCTGCAACGTCGATCTCTCCATCTCGGCGAGGGCTGCGATCACTGTGAGCACCATCTGACCGGCAGGCGTTCCCGTGTCCACGCCGAGGTTGAGGATTTGCAAAGAGACCTGGCGCTGACGTAGGTCGTCGACGAGTGTCAATAGGTTCTTCGTTGACCGTCCAAGGCGATCGAGCGCCTGAACCACGATGGAATCCCCGGCGCGGGCGAACCTCAACAGCTCGCTAAGCCCCTGGCGGTTTGCAAGCGAGCCAGATACGCCCTCATCGATAAAGATTTTCGAGCAGCCTGCTGCCGACAGAGCGTCACGCTGCCGATCGAGATTCTGATCGGCCCGGCTGACCCGCGCGTAGCCGAGCAGTTGGCTGTGGCCAGAAACGGGGGTCTGGGGGTTTTGGGTTTCGCCGCCGTTATTGGCCAGGCGGGGACCCCCAACGCTGCGGGGTTTAGAGGGCGGACTGGTGGAGGCGGCAGAATCGGTCGTTTGTGTCATAGCTCGGTAGTGCGCGGATACCTCTAGGGCGGGGATGTTGTTAGACATTCACTGACAACTTCGGTGAGGCTACTGGCGGCACGGGCGACGCTAGCCAGTCTGCGCATGTTGCCGCCCAAATGGTCAAACCCCGTCGGCGATAGCCGACGGTTGGCGTCGCGGCGGTAGCCGGATGCCGGGCAGGACATTGGCTGTGCGGGTGTCGGCCCCATATTAAGGGCTCGGCGCCGGGGCGCCTCGCGTGACTTCGTCATGCTTCTCGTTCTGCATCGTCATGTTGCTGCTTGCTGCGCAAGTGTTCCGGGGAGCAGCCCGACGGGCAACGAGATGCCGCCATGGGCCCTTGAGGTTCATGGCGGTGTCGTGGTTGCACGGTGGGACGCGAGTTGTTTGTGGCTCGCTGTGCTCGCCCGGGGCTTCGCTCCTTGTGCTTCTGTGTGTGGTTCGTGATGCCCCGTGATGCCCCGTGATGCCCCGTGATGTCTGCTGGGGCTCTCTTCGTTCGCCGGGCTTCGCCCGCGCAACGTCTTGTCGGGTCGGTCCGCTTCGTTATGTTCGCTGTCCCCTCCACCGGTCTGTGTTCATTTAAGTG